>Ga0079995_1063319_pt1 | contig 244725 bp, 225 predicted proteins | sample FaiFalFF_MnMetaG_2_FD_69198 | JGI IMG/M metagenome (GOLD analysis project Ga0079995, IMG submission 69198) | Freshwater microbial communities from Yellowstone National Park, Wyoming, USA - Fairy Falls C (FF_Mn_C) (SPADES assembly) (version 4) | ecosystem: Environmental > Aquatic > Freshwater >... | reverse complement strand
CGCCTCCCCCCACCCCAGGACCCCAACTCACCCCGACGCTGCCGCCCGCAACCCCCACTCCGCACGGGATGCACACACCAGTACCGACGGTCGTTCCGACCGCGGAATCGACCACGCCCGAGGCGACCCCTACCCCGGAAGGGACACCGACGCCCTGAATCGCTCGACCGATAAGGCTCACATCACCTCGGGCGCAGCGATGCCGAGCAGCTGCAAGCCATTGGCCAGTGTTTGCCGCGCCGCAGCGACTATCGCCAATCGTGCCGACCGCTGCGGCTCCGGTGCCTGGAGTACTGGGCAGACTCGGTAAAACTCGTTGAATCGCTTGGCCAGCTCGTACACGTAGTTGGCGATGACGAGCGGCTTGTACTCGTCGGCAGCACGCTGCACTTCGTCCGGGAAGAGCGCGATCTGCTCGATGAGATCGATCTCCTCGCGGGTCAAAGCATCGAGCGCGTACGGCCCCTCCGGCAACGTATCGACCTTTTCGAGAATCCGGCAAGCCCGTGCGTGGGCATACTGGATGTAGGGAGCTGCATGCCCCTCGAAAGAAAGAGCCTCCTCGATATCGAAAACGATGACCCGATTGTTATCCCGCGAGAGCATTCCGTACTTGAGGCTGCCCAACCCAACCTGTCGCGCGACCGATGCCTTGACCTCCGGCGGTAAGGTCGGATTCTTCTCTTCGATGATCTCCAGCGCACGCTCCAACACCTGGCGCGCCACATCCTCGTACAGCACCACGTTACCGAGCCGGCTGCTCATGGCACCGCTCGGAAGCATGACCGTTTCGTAAGCCAGGTGATAACACTTCGCTGCCTGCTGGAATCCCCACAGCTCCATCACTTTGAAGATCTGCTGCAGATACAGGGTCTGCCGGACGTCCACGACCCAAATCGCACGGTCGACGTGGTACTGCTCGAACTTGCGCTTCGTCAAGGCCAGGTCTTTCGTCGAGTACAGAGTCGTCCCGTCCGACCGCAAGATGGGAAGCGTGCGGTACGTCTCCTTCTCCAGCCCAAGCTTTTCGTCGATCTTGACGACCGGCAAACCGTCGCTGATCTCGGCGATACCCCGTTCCAGGAGCTCGCGGACGATCTGCCGACCCTCCTCCTCGACCTCGCTCTCGAAGAACCAGACGTCGAAGTGGACATCGAGTTCCTCGTAAATCCGGTAGAACTCCTCCATACTCCAGGCGCGCGTTTCTTCCCAGAGCCGGACGAATTCCGGATCCTTGCGCTCCCAGCGCTGAAACGTCTCCCGGACCTCGCGCTCCCATTCAGGGACATGCGGCCACCAGTCGAGCGTGGCAGCCAGTCGGCGCCAGCGGTCGTACCATTCCTCCAAGCGCTGGATGCGCTCCGCAGCCTTCTCGCCCTCGTCGCTCGCGCGCGCCTCGACCAGTTCCTGTTCCAGCTGACGACCCACGATCGGCCAGAACTTGACGATCGTCTGGTCGTCATAGAACGCATCAGGCTTGATTTCGCGTCCGTGCGCGATCTGGCCCAACAAGTACGCGATGTCCTCACCGACCTTGTGTTCCTGCCACAGTTCCTTCAGCATGCGATCGATGGCTTGCACGAAGGCCTGATCCTCGCGCGCCAGCTCGTTCAAGAGTTCGATGACATCTTGCCGATAGCTCAGGCGCCGGTCAGCCTCCGCATAAATTTCGCCGAGCCATCGCCCACGCCGTTCGCGAGGCGGTTCTTCTCCCTGGTGAAAGCGCAAATAGCACCAAAGGCATTTGATCACGTGCAGACCGATATCGCCGATGTAGTTCGCTTCCAATACATCGAACCCAGCGAAGCGCAAAATGCGACTCAGCGCATTACCGAGGCACACGTTGCGCAAGTGACCGACGTGAAAGGCCTTATGCGTGTTCGGTTGTGAGTATTCCACCATCACCCGTTCGCCGCGAGCCTCGCCACGCCCGAACTCGCTGCCCTCGGCGAGGACGGTCCGCAAGACATCGTTCGCGAAGCGGTTCGAGTCGTAGACGATATTGAGGTAGCCATTGATCGCTTCGACCCGAGCGAATCCGGTATGCCGCGACAAGCGCCGAGCCAACTCTTCGGCGATCGCCTGAGCACGCTCGCGCACACGTTCTTGCACCAGCCGCTTCGCTTCCTTCTTGGAGAGACCAGCGGCGACCCGCTCCAACTCTTCGGCCAATTGCTCGTTCGCGATCTGGTAGCAGACGGTCGTCGACGTTCCCCAGACGCCAGGAAACGGAATCGGGCGCATTTCCAATGTCCGACGACCGTACCCGAGTGCCTCCAGCTCGGCGTTGATCAGTTCCGCTGCACGTGTTGCCTCGCGTTTGAACATCGTTCCTCCACGTCAGTGTGTGCTGCGCCCAGCAGGAAGAGCTGACGGCAGGATAGGGTCTGGGTCACGATAGCCGCGGCGCTCTGCCCAGTATCGGTTCGCGCGATGCAAACTCTCGAACGTCCCCGCGTCGCTCCAAAAGCCCTGTAGTTCCACCCAGCGTAAGAGACCCAGTTCGAGATACCGGTTGTTGACGTCGGTGATCTCGAGTTCGCCGCGAGGCGAAGGTTCCAGCTCGCGGATGAACTCGAAGACGCGATTGTCATAGAGGTAGAGTCCGGTCACGGCGTACGGGCTTTTCGGTTCTTTCGGTTTTTCTTCGATCCGAAGAATCCGCGTCGGGTCGTTCGGATCGAAGACCGGGCATCCGAAGCGGTGCGGGTCGGGAACGCGCGCCAGGAAAATCAGCGCCCCGCCCGTGAAACTCTCGACTGCAGGGCGAATATCGGCGTCCGTCGTGTTATCACCCAAGATCACGCAGATATGCTCACCATCAGCGAATTCCTCGCACAGACTGAGCGCGTCCGCGATCCCTCGTTCTTCCTCCTGATACGCGTATTCGAGATGGCGCACACCGAGATGCCGGCCGTTCCGAAGCACTCGCAAGAAGTCACCCGCATGGGGACCACCAGTCACGACCATGATCTCGTCGATGCCAGCCTTCACCAACGTCTGAATCGGATAATAGATCATCGGCTGGTCGTAAACCGGCAGGAGGTGCTTGTTAGTCGCGAAGGTCAGCGGGTAGAGCCGCGTCCCGAGTCCTCCCGCGAGAACGACCCCCTTCATGATCCCCCCTGTCGCCGTGTTCCTGTGCCGGTGGGCACAGCACCTCGGCCTTAGTATAGCGACCAGTTCGGCGCTTCTTCCGCGCTCGCCAGCCACGCGGCTGATCCACGCACCGAAGCAAAGTGCGAGACGAATCGTCATGGGGTGTGCACCGGCTCGTCACCTGCACCACGAGCGAGGGCTGGCGGCGAAGATTCCTTTCCGAGCTCAACCATGTCCCATACCAAAAACGCCTTCCAATCGCGCTCCGACGCGAAGTCTTCCACTGCGCGGGAACGCGCACGGCGCCACCAGGCCGACGACCCGATGGTGACGCCACACTGGCAGCACCTGCTACGCGGCATCATGTGCCTCGTGCACCCGACCGCTTGACACCGTCCGCTCACCACGATACGGTACATTTCGTGCACAACGCCCCGGGAGCTCGGGTGAACCGGGCTGAGAGGGTGGCTCAGGATTCCGCCGCCGACCGGCACCGACCTGATCTGGGTAATGCCAGCGAAGGGAGGCCATCCACTGATCCGTTCTCCTTGCACCATGTTCAGGAGGCACGTCGCCGATCTTCGGGAGGTGCTCCATGCCCAGCACCTTGCTCGACAAGCTGCTCGCCGAAGCACGACCGATTTGGCAAGCGATGATCGCGCATCCCTTCCTGCACGAACTCGCGACCGGAACGCTCTCGCGCGAGCGCTTCCACTTTTGGGTTCAGCAGGATTACCGATTCGTCCAGGACGGCATCCGCTTCCTGGGCCTCCTGATCGCTCGCGCACCGGATGAGGAGCTCCGACGCGGACTGCTCGACGCAGTCGTCGCCTTCCGCAACGAACTCACCATATTCGAGGAGTACGCCCGCCAGCACGCTCTCTCGCTCGCCGTCGAGCCGACGCCGATCTGTCTCGGCTATACCTCTTTCCTCCTCGCGACCGCAGCCACCGGGTCCTTGGTCGAAGCCCTCACCGTTCTCTGGTGTGCGGAAAAGGCATACTACGACGCGTGGTCAGCTGTTCGAGCACAACTCGGTCTCGCGCCAGCCTATGCGCGCTGGATCGAAAACTGGACGAGTCCGCAATTCGCGAGCTGGGTCGATTGGCTCGGTGAACAACTGGCCAAGCGAGCCACCACGGCAGACCGACCGTCTATTCGGGCTGCCTTTCTGGCCACTGCTCGCTACGAGTACCTCTTCTGGGACATGGTCTATACCGGCTCCAACTGGCCCATATAGCGAGAGGAGTGGATGATGACCAGCTTCACCCAAGAGCTCTGGCGCTCGATCGATCCGATCTACCAGGCGATCGTCGTTCACCCCTTCCTCGTCGGCCTGACCGACGGCACCTTACCCGAAGAAGCATTTCGCTTTTACGTCGTGCAGGACGCACTTTACCTGCAGGACTATGCCCGCTGTCTCGCGCTGGCTGCTGCCAAGGCACCGCGCGAGACGTGGTGCGAGCTCTTTGCCGACCACGCCAAAGTAGCGCTGGTCGTGGAGCGCGCCTTGCACGAGAGTTTCTTCGCTGCCTGGGGACTTTCTCCCGACGAGATCGCAGGCACGCCGTACGCGCCGACGAACCTCGCGTACACCTCCTATCTTTTGCGGGTCGCCTACGAGCGTCCGTTCGAGGAGGTCATCGGTGCACTGCTTCCCTGCTATTGGATCTACTGGGAAGTGGGCAAGCACCTGGAACGATCCGGTTCGCCGAACCCGCTGTATCAGAAGTGGATCGACACCTATGCGTCGGAGGAGTACGCAGCTGTCGTCCAGACGGTACTGGATGTCGCTGACCAGGTGGTGACCGACCTCCCCGAATCGCGCCGGCAACCCATTCGGACACACTTCGTTACGACCGCCCGCTACGAGTGGATGTTCTGGGACGCTGCCTGGCGCTTGGAGCGCTGGCCAGTGTGATTGCAAGAGATTGTGTCCGGCGGAAGAACCCCCGCCGCACGATGATCCGAGCTGTTCGAACTTGCGTAGCTCCGGGCACGTGACGTGATCTCGGTAAACGGTCGAGCGGATTCATGGGCAAACCAGCACTTGGTATGGAAATGAGTTGCGCCTCGATCCGGGGAACCGACAAAACCCTAGCGTAAGTCCGGCGATACTTCGCTGAGTCTCGAGCCGTAACCGACGCCATCGCGCCCGTCGCACCGATTCCGAGCCGTCTGCGCCAAGCCTCGGCTGCCCCCTTCTTACCCAGGAGCGACGGGTTCACCGCTCGCCAGCCGAAGTCAGAAGAGTGCAGCGGGTGCTGTCGCGCCTGTACCGGAACGGGAAGGCACCTCCTGTCAGGTATCACTGGGCAACGCTCCACCGTCCACAAGTTCTTCCGACGGGTTCCGCCGTCGAAAGGAACCCTTCGCTGTGCTCTCTGGCACCCTGCCCCGACGCTGCAAGGCATCCTTCGCTCGACCACAGCTGCTCGTCCACTTATTGACGTACGCTTGGTTCGCGCGGAACACCGCTCGCCGGAGCGACACGTCCAGCCTGTTCGCTTGACGCCCTCTTCTGCACTCGTTAGAATAAATCCCGAGTGAATTACTCGGATTTGGTCGCCGGCGCCCGAATCGAAAAGACAAGGAAGGAATCCGCGCTCGAATGAGAAAGCGGAAGGAGCACGAGCGTGTCCACGTGGCGCGACGCTAGCCGGTTTGGCTCGTTCCTTATCGTCGCCATGATCCTTCTCCCCAGTTGTCGACAACCGATCGTCTCACCGAACTCCCCGTCTTCGACCGCACTCCTACCGACGCCGCAAACAGCCCACGAAGGTCACGCAATGGAATCAGTCGAGAGTGAGACGGCATTGCTGACCACACTGTACGAGATGCTGGGACATCTGGAAGCGAGCGGCGCGAATCTCGAGCGCGGGAACTGGACTCTCGCCCAAGCACATGCTGCGCATCCGACCGCCGAATACTGGGCAGTCATCGAGCCAGCTCTCGCGACGCGCAATCTGACGGCGGTCCGCACGCCCCTCGACGCCTATCTCACTGCAACCCGATCTCAGTCGGTAGACAGTACCACGCATCTCGAGGCCGCTCGGCAGGCGCTCCGGGACGCTATCGCTGCCATCGCCGGCACGGGGCCGGAATCGACGCGCACCCAGGCCGCTGCGCTCGCTGGGCTCGCCGAGTCGATCGCAGCCGAGTTCGCCGAAGGCGTCGAGAACGACCAGATCGTCAATCTCGAGGAGTATCAGGACGCCTGGGGATTCTTTCAAGTACTCTCGGCCGAGTTGCCCCGAGTCTTGGATGCGGCCCCGACCAGCGGTCGGGAAGCTGCGGCCGAAGCACGAGCCGATCTCGAGTCGCTCATTCGCGGACCATTCGACCAATTCATCGATCAGCGCGGAACCCGCGTTATTGACGCGGACTCGGCGCGCGAGCGGCTGGCGCACCTGGCTTCGGCAATCCGCGCTGCGTTCGGAATCAGCAAGTCGACAGGCCCGACACCTGCTGTGCAAGTCGCAACGATCCGACAGATGCTCTCCGATGCCTTGAACTTGTACCGCAGCGGTCTGACGGACCAAGCATACGAGCGAGCTGCCAACGCGTACTTGGAAGGTTTCGAAGCCTTGGAACCTGCACTTCTCGAACGCGGGCATCGCGAACTCGTCGAACGTCTGGAACTGGATTTCAAAGCAGTGCGTGACGCCATGCGCGAAGGACGCTCGGTCGAGGAGATCGCCCAATCGATCGCCAAGGTGAACGCCGGCTTGGATGAGGTCGAGGAGGTTCTCGCGTGACCAGAGGGCTTCGGTACTGGGCCGCTCTTTTCGGCATCCTCTCGATTCTCTCGACCATTCAGATAGTAGTTATGCCGCACCTCGCTCGTGCGGAAAGCGCTGCCGGCATTGCCATCGAGCGAGAATTGTCGGCGATCCGTGACCTCATGCGCGAGAGCCAAGCAGCCTATAAGGCCGGTGATCACGAGCAGGCGCTTCGCCTCGCCCGGCAAGCTTATCTCGACCACTTCGAGCTCGTGGAGATCCCTCTGCGAGTCGCCGATCCCAACTTTACCTTTGCCATGGAGGTCAAATTCGCGGAGTGGCGCCAGCTCATCCAACAGGGTGCACCCGCCGACGAGATCCAGCGTTTGTTGCTCGAACTGGACGACGGGTTAGTCGAGGTCGAGCGCGTCATCGGCAGACCGGGCCTGGCAGCGCCTGCATTCGTGAGTGTGGCCTCTTTCACTATTCTGTTTCGAGAAGGGGTCGAAGCGATCCTCGTGATCGCTGCGCTTCTCGGTTATCTTGGCGTGCATCAACCGACTCTGCGGCGGCCGCTCTGGATCGGTATCGCTCTCGCCATACCAGCGAGCATCGCGACATGGTTGCTTCTCGTCGTCGTTCTCCGCCTCCTCCCGATCGGACGTGAACTTCTCGAAATTGCGATGTCGTTCCTTGCGGTGCTACTGATGATCTCGATCAGCATGTGGCTCTTGCGTCGGCTCGACACGCGCCGCTGGCTGGAATATCTCCGAGCCCATGCTTGGGAAGCGATCGCGACCGGCAAAGCATCAGCAGTTGCACTCCTGGGATTCACCGCTATCTACCGTGAAGGTGCTGAGACAGCTGTCCTCTACCAGTCGCTGATCCTCATGGCTCGTCGCCTGGAGTTGTGGGTCGGACTCGGAATGGTGGCAGGAGCAATGGTCCTCCTACTGCTCGGATGGGCGATCATCGGGTTGGGAACGCGGCTCCCTCTCCGCCTTTTCCTCTCGGCAGCGGTGCTCGTGATCATGCTCCTGTCAGTCGCCATTCTCGGTCACGCCGTTTGGGAACTCCAGATGATCGGCTACCTTCCAGTGACTGTCATCGAACTTCCCCGCCTCCATCGCGGCGTAAGCGATGTGCTCGGGCTTCATCCGACGAGACAAGTCGTGCTTGCTCAGCTGATCCTCACCGCGACCTATGCCGTCGCGTGGATGTGGGCCGGTTGGACTTGGTATGGTGCCCGCCGGGTACGGAGTACGGTCCACCTCTCCAACTCGTGAGGGAGGGGGCGATGATTCGCATCGGCATCGATGTGGGCGGAACCTTCACCAAGGCAGTAGCAGTCGACCGCACCAGTGGGCAGATCATGGCGCGTGCGGTAGTCCCCACGACGCACCGCGCCCCGTCTGGTGTCGCTGAGGGGGCCGTTGCCGCGCTCCTCGATCTGCTCGCTCAGGAGCGCATTCGACAAGACGAAATTGCGTTCCTGACGCTGAGCACGACGCAGGCCGTGAATGCGCTCTTGGAGGGAGATGTCGCCCCGGTCGGCATTCTCGCCATCGGTCCCCGCCGGGAGCGGCGGCAGATACAACGACTCACTCGTATCGAGCGGATTGACCTCGCTCCTGGGCGGACGGTACCACTCCACTATGTGTACCTGGATCGAGAAAGCGTCTCCGAGTCGTCGCTGCGTGAGGCGATCACTAGCTTGCGCACCGCTGGCGCGGCAGTACTGGCTGTCTCCGCTGCCTATGCTGTCGAAGATCCGTCGAGCGAACTGATGGCGCTCGAGGTGGCCAAAGAGTTCGACATCCCCGCGACTGCTGGCTCGCAATTGACAGGCCTCTACGGCCTGCAAGTTCGCACCCTGACCGCAGCGGTCAATGCGAGCATCCTTCCCAAGATGCGCGAGACCACCGCTTGGCTTCGTACGGCACTATGGGAAGCTGGCATCCGAGCTCCAAAGATGATATTGACCGGCGACCTGAGCATCGCGCCTATCGACCAACTCGCCGAACTGCCGGCAACGAGCATCCTTTCTGGACCAGCTGCGAGTGTCGCCGGGGCGCTCTCCTCCCAACCGGCCGTCGAGGCGCTTTTTGTCGAAGTCGGCGGAACCAGTACGAATCTCGGCGTCATCCGGAATGGAAGGCCGGCACTGCGCTACGTGCGCATTCTCCACCACCCCACATGCTTGCGTTCCGTCGACGTGCATATCGCTGGCATCGGCGGAGGATCCCTCATACGCATCGATCGCGGTCGCCTCATCGGTATCGGGCCACGGAGTGCGCATATCGCTGGCTTGCCGTACGCGAGCTTCGCGCGCGAGGTCACGCCCCCGTTTCGTCTCGAGATCGTCGCCCCTCAGCCGGGTGATCGACCTGACTACGCGGTCGTCCGAGACGCACAAGGACGGCGTGTCGCTCTCACCGTCACGGATGCTGCCAACGTCCTCGGCCTCCTACCACCCGACGATTATGCCGCTGGGAACCGGGATCTCGCCCGCGCTGCGTTCGAGCCCTTGGCCGCCAGCCTCGGGAAATCTGTCGACGAGGTCGCTCGCGAAGTACTCCTGGCGGCAACAGACACTCTCGTGCCCCTCGCGCGCGAACTCCTCCAGGAATACGATGTCCGGCAGCCGCGAATCATCGGCTTAGGTGGTGGCGCAAGCGTCCTAGTACCGCTCCTGGCCCAGCGCCTTGCCCTGCCAGGCACGATCGCGCCACATGCCGAGATCATGGCCTCCATCGGGGACGCGACCACGCCGTTGAGCTGGCTCGAAGAGGTGCACGTCCGTTCCGGTAGTGACCTGCTTTCTGCAGTCGAGCAGGTGGAACACCGCCTAATCGCGCTCGGAGCTGGCCCTGAAAGCATACAAGTCGTCGCCGAACCGATTCCGGAACGCCACGCCTCACGAATCAGAGCGGTCGCTCTCGAATCGAGCCTACGCCCGACCTCGACCTCGCGTATCGACCAAGCCAGAGCACAGCAGCTCGCCGCCGAAGCGCTCGGAGTCGCCTCTGAAAGAGTACACCTCCAGTTCGAAAATACGCATTACTGGGTGTTTTCGACGACTGTCCGCAGTGGCTTCTGGCTGTTCCGGCGCGAGCGTCGAGCACTGGTCGTCGTCGACCGGACAGGCGCGATCTGCTTCCGGGCGGACGACGGTTGGTGCCGAGTGATCCATGGCGACTGGGATATCCGCTCGCTGCGGCGAAGTCACGGTTGCGCGTGCGCCATCGTCGGTTCGCGCTGCCTCCTCTTTGACCGAGCCTTACCCGACGATCTACCATTTGAATCTGCCGAGTCAGCCTGTTTGCTGGTCGCGCAACCACTGCGCGCATGAGGGGGGATCATGGCGGTCGTTCGTCCGCGATCTCGCCGCCCAGGCTGGTTCCCAGCCCTTGCCGCATCGGCTGTGATCGTCGTGTCGGCGATCGTCGGCATCGTCGTCGTCATGCTCCGTGATGTGCCTGACGCGGCCCCAGCTCTTGGTCCCACCGTGCAGCGCATCATCGCAGAAGTCGACGTCATCGCCGTCTCGCTTTATACCGATGCGACAGTGCGGCAAGAGACCGTTATCGCTCCCGAGGAATACGCCGCCGCACGCGAGGCAGTGCAGCGCGTTCGCCACCAGTGGCAGTCGATTCGAGACGCTGTAGAGCCTACCAAGCGTGATCGGATCGATGAACTCGTCGAGCGTCTCGACACAGCTATCGCGAACCGTGCTACCCCGTCGTCAGTCCGCGAAATCGTTGACGAACTCGAGAAGGAGTTGGAATCGCTCGCTTCGTTTGGATCGAGATGAGGACTTCAGTCCTCGTCTGCTGGTCCACGGGCCACGAGGAGCCAGTACGGCAAGAAGGCCACGACGTTCAACAAGGCGATGAGCAGGAGCCAGAGCCATCGGCCCCCGGGGAAGCGGTGAGCCGGACGCCTCATCAGGTCAGCGAGTGCGACAGCGAGCGCGAACCACGTCACGATCAAGGAAGGGACCGCCAGCAGCGGGATGATCCATGGTGCAACGGACCACATGGTCACCGCGGCGATCGACCCGGCAACGAAAAGCACGAACGTGGCTGTTGCCACCGGCAACAGCCACGTCTGGCGCATCAAACTTTCCCAGGACGAACCCCTGGGTTGCGTGTGCACGTTTCGCGCTGATCGTTCCACACTCAGAGCCCGAGTTGGCCCTTCTTGGCGAGCTTCGCGAGCTTGCGCCGCCGCCGGTGCTCGGCCTTGCGGATCTTGGCCCGACGCTGCTCCGACTTGCTCACGTAATGCCGCTTCGCGCGGTAATCACGGAGCACCCCGGCCTTCTGCAGTTCCTTGGTGAATCGCTTCAGGAGAGCGTCGAAGCTCTCGTTCTCGCGCAGCTCGACATGAACCGACTTCGCCACCTGACCTCACACCCCTTCGGTGCAACTGGGTTGGTACGGCGATTCCGTACCGGCACACTGATTTAGTGTACCACAGAGCTGCACTCACGTACAGCTCGAACAGCCCGATGGGGTGCTAGGGAGCGAGGCGGTCAGCCGTTCCTCGCCGATCTCGCACGATACCGGCCGAATGACGCAGCTCCCGCGGCGTCGCGTACTCTCGGTCCACCTCGACGATCGAGTGATGGCTCCCTCTCGCGAGTTCGACGCTCGAGAACAAGCACCTGCCTCGGTTTCTCCCGGCACGGAAAGCGCCAAACCTCGTCCGTTCCCAAGAGTACAGGAGAATGCGCAACCCGCCAGCGCTGTCTCCACTGACGGATCCAGCGAGAAACGAGAGCCGTCGACTCCACTCGCCTTCGTGTATTCGAAGCAGCCGTACCGAGTACCAGGCCGCACGCGTTCCGAACCCACCGCCAGCCCCAGCACCGTCCAGCCCCGGCGATCCACTCTCCAGGTCGGAAAAAGGCAGAGACGAAAGGGAGCACCGAACATCACAGAATCGATACCGTGGTCCAATCCACGATGGACATGAACCATCGAGCAGCGCTATACTGCAGTGCTGCGGAGCAGTGACGGGAGCGATCGATGATCGAAATCGATGGTGTCGAGTATCTCACGGCGAACGAGGCTGCAGCCCTACTCGGCGTCAAGCGCGAGACGCTCTACGCGTACGCCAGTCGGGGTCGCCTGCGGAGCTACCGGCGCGGGATTCGGCGCGAACGTTTGTACCGCCGCAGCGACATCGAGGCACTGCTTCGCTTGCAGCCTGCTGCCGGGCAGGGCGACGATCTGCCTCTTCCCAAAGCTGAGTCCTGGATTCCCTTCACCTCCTGATCCTCGCCTCCCTTCTCCTGATATCGGGGCAGATGGAGCGTCTTGTGGCCGAGCGTCGACTCTATATTTGGCTCGAGCGTGATCCACTGGCCGGACCACCGGATACTGCCATTGAGGACGTGCCAGGACGGGCCGACCTCGATCTCCTGGCGGAAGCCATCCGACAAGGGAAACTCGGTCGATACCTTCCGACCAAGCTCGCTCTTTCCCGCCACCGTGTCCCCTTGCTGCCGTCCGGTTACCGCCGAGTCAATGTCGCGAACCTGCTCCGACAATACCGTATTCCCTATCGAACTCGATTAGAAGTGCTGACGGATGCCTCATCCCTCCAAGACTGTTCGTCCCGAATCGCGCGTTCGTCGCGGGAGCACGAGCCATGTACGTGACCCCGAAGGAGCTCGACCGGTTGACCGTGTTCACTTTGGCTGAACTCGCCCGTCGCCACCGCGCACGCGGGATCAAGCTCAATTATACGGAGGCTGCTGCCCTTCTCTGCGACGAAGTGTACGAAGAAGCACGCGCTGGTCGCTCCTACGAGGAGGTGGTCGCGCATGCCAGTTCCCTCCTCACGCGCGATGACGTTCTCCCTGGTGTTCCGGAAATGCTCACCGTTCTCCACATCGACGCGCTCTTCCCTGACGGTACGCGCCTCGTGACCCTCAGGAATCCCATCCGATGAGCGAGCATCCTGTCCCGCCCGGTGGAATCATCCCTGGTCCTGATCCGATCGAAATCGATGCCCGCCTTCCCGTCACCCGCCTGCGCATCACGAATCGCGGCACCGTCCCGATCCATCTCACCGCCCACTTCCACGTTTTCGAGGCCAATCCCGCACTCTGTTTCGACCGGCGCAAGGGTTTCGGCATGCGACCGGACCTCCCAGTTGGCTGGGCAGTGCGCATCGAACCAGGCCAAACCGTCGAACTCCCCGTCGTGCCGATCGGCGGGCAGCGGATCGTACGCGGTTTTCACGGTTTGGTCGATGGCCCCCTCGACGCGATCGACCTGGAGGCGCTTATCGAACGGATGATCGCTCGAGGCTTTTGTCACGAACCGGAGGAGTGAGGACTGTCATGCCGGTCCGGATCGACCGTCAACACTATGCTCGTTGGTACGGCCCCACAGCGGGCGACCGCATCCGGCTCGCCGACACCAACCTGTACGCTCGTATCGAGCGGGACGACACCCTGCCCGGCTTCGAACCGCTCGTCGGCTTCGGTCGTCCTGTCCGTGACGGCATGCTGGCCGGGCGCGACCACGGCCCCAGCAAGCTCGATCTCGTCATCACGAACGTCGTCGTGATGGACCCTGTACTCGGCATCTTCAAGAGCAACATCGGCATCAAGGACGGTCGTATCGTCGCGATCGGCCGGGCCGGGAATCCGGACGTCATGGAGGACGTCGAGGTTCTCATCAGCAATGCTACTGGAATCATCCCGGCTGAGGGACTGATCGCCACGCCCGGCGGGGTCGATGCCCACGTGCACCTCTCTTCCACAAGCGTCGTCCCCGCTGCTCTCAGCGCCGGCATTACGACGCTCGTCGCGCAGGGATCCGGCGGCGTCTGGGATCTGGGTGTCAATCCCGTGAACAATCTGCGTCATCTCTTCGAAGCATTCGAGACGATGCCGCTGAACCTCGCCGTGCTCGGTCGCGGCTCCTCCGACACCGCACAGCTTGTCGAGCACCTGGAAGCCGGCTGCGCGGGATTCAAGATCCACGAAGATGTCGGCGCTTTCCCAGCAGTCATCGATGCGTGCCTGACCATCGCCGACCAGGCTGGTGTGCAGGTTGCCCTGCACACTGACGGATTGAACGAGGCTGGGTCACTGCGAGAGACGATCGCCACGATCGCTGGGCGGTCCATTCACGCGTACCACGTAGAGGGATCCGGCGGCGGCCACGCACCCAATATCCTGGAGATCGTCTCGGAGCCGAACGTCATCGGTTCGTCGACGAGCCCGACGATTCCTTATTCCGTCAACAGTACGGCTGAGTTGCTCGATATGATTATCGCTGTCCACCGCCTGGCCACTGATATCCCGAGCGACCTCGCCGCCGCGCGCGATCGAGTACGAGCGAGCACGATCGCCGCGGAAGATGTGCTCCACGATCTCGGTGCCATTGCCATCATGTCCTCCGACTCACAAGGGATGGGGCGGATCGGCGAAGTGATCACCCGGACCTGGCAACTGGCTCATCGCATGAAGGAGATTCGCGGCGGTGGCTACGACCCTGCATCCGGGAACGGCGATGACAACCCGCGCATCCTCCAGTACTTGGCGAAGTACACCATCAATCCAGCCATCGCGCACGGACTGGATCACGAAGTCGGAACCCTCGAACCGGGCAAGCTCGCCGACATCGTCCTCTGGCATCCCGCCTTTTTCGGAGCCAAACCCGCTGCGGTCATCAAGGCTGGCTTCGTCACCTGGGCACCTGTCGGCGACGGAATGGGCTCGACGCGCTGGAGTCAACCGTTGATCTACCGACCGATGTTCGGGGGACTCGGACGAGCTCCGGCTGCACTGAGCGTTGCCTTCGTCGCACCAGTTGCCGCCACATCGAGTCACCTCGAGCGCAGTGGACTGCAACGCCGCCTCGTAGCCGTCCGCAATGTCCGCCGTGTCTTCAAAAACGCCATGCGCTATAACACCGCCTCACCCCGTGTCGAGGTCGACCCGCGCACCTATGCGGTCGCGATCGACGGCCAAGTGGTCGAGATTCCACCAGCGGAGCGCTTGCCTCTCACGTTTTTGCATTTCATCGCTTGAGCGTCGTCAGTCATAGATACGGACGAGAATATCGGTCGGATTGAATGCATTGCACGGATTCTGGTCCTGCGGACAAGCCGAGACCGCCACGACGAGATCCATGAGCGCCCGCAGCAGCACGTAATCGTTCCGCTCGGACAGCGGCTCGCGGATCTCGAACCGCCCTTTGGCGACGATCCCCACATTCATGAACCAGTTGACAGGATCTGGGATATCGTCTTCCTCGATTCCGTACTCGCGCAGAGCGGCGAGGAAGTTGTCCTTGCAATTGGGGTGGTCAGGAATACCGTAGTCATCCAGATACCGACGACGATCGCAGGCGGGGAACAAGATGTCATGACGCCCGACCGTATCTTCCAGCAAGACGAGCATCGGGTTTCGTCGATTGCTATAGAGCGTCATTCCCTGAGTGAGTACGAGCGAATTATTGATCGCACGGGTATGCGACGTGGAAAGGTACTCGCGCACGTCGTGCAGGTTGAAGGCGACCATATCAGCCACTTGCTTGCCCTGCACGTCGGTGATCTGGAGCAGTTGGCCCTCGGCGAGCGGGAAAGCGATCGGTACGGTCGGGCGCACTTGCGCAGCTCGCTTGGGTACGCGTCCGAAAAGAATGTGCTCACTCGGCGCGCTCGGCTGTACCATGTCGTTCCCTCCTCGTCGCTGCGAGCACCGCGAGCAAGTCGAACACGATGTTCGCCGCGTTCAACGCCGTCACTCCAGCCGGATCCCGATCGGGCAAGACCTCCACGACATCCGCCGCAACGATATTCAGCCCGACCAAGCCCCACACCAATTCCTGGGCTTCCCACATTGCGAACCCGCCTACTTCGGGCGTTCCAGTACCAGGAGCGAACGCCGGATCCAGGAAATCGATGTCGAAGCTGACGAAGACCGGATGCTGTCCGACCCGCTGACGGACCGCTTCGAGAACACGTTCGATGCCAGCTCGTCGAACCTCCCGCGCAGCCCACACCTCGAAGCCGAGCTCGCGCGATTGCTCGAGCTCCCCGCGCTCACCGAGCGAACCGCGGATCCCGATCTGAATCGAGCGAACCGGGTCGACCATTCCCTCTTCGACGGCTCGACGGAAGGGCGTGCCGTGGTTGTACCGCGTTCCCCAAATGGTGTCCCAGGTATCGACATGCGCGTCGAAGTGCACCAGCGCGAGAGGGCCGAATCGGCGAGCGACTGCCCGCAGTTCGGGGAGCGTCACCGAGTGATCACCGCCGATCCCGACCGGGATCACCCCGCCCTCCACGACCGTCCAGATCGTCTCCTCGATCAGCTGGTACGACTCCAATGTCTCCATCGGGACGACCGGCGTGTCACCGTAGTCGATCACCGTCAAGTACTCGGTCACATCCACGTCCAGTGGCGGGTGATATTGCTCGATGCGGGAGGAGTGCTCCCGTACCGCGGCCGGCCCAAAACGTGCCCCGGGCCGATAGGTGACGCCGGTATCGAAGGGAATTCCGACGATCGCCACATCGACCCCCGCCAGTTCCGCACGGTGGGGAAAACGCGCGAAGGTACGGAGCCCGCTGAAACGGGGGCGCCACCGCACCCGACCCTGGTCTTCACGCTCGTCCATCGAACTTCCTCACGAACGACTTCACCACACCAGTACGAGAAGGGCCTCGTGCATCTCAGCGCGTCATCCCGCGCCGGTTGAAGGCCAGAACGGCCAGAATCTCGAATAACAGGTTGGCCGCAGCTAAGGCAGTGACGCCGCTCACGTCATGGGCGGGCAGGACCTCCACCATATCGGCTGCCACGATGTCCACACCGACCAGTCCACGCAAGAGTTCTTGCGCTTCGCGCGTCGTGAACCCCCCGACCTCCGGTGTCCCGGTACCTGGCGCATACACCGGATCGAGGAAGTCGATATCGAAGCTCACGAAGACCGGCCCCTGGCCGACTCGGCGCCGGATCGCTTCGATCACCGCGCCGAGTCCGGTGCGCCGCACGTCGTCCGCTGTCCACACCTCGAATCCCAGCTCCCGCGACTGGTCGAGATCCTCCGGTCCATAGAGCGAACCACGCATCCCGACCTGAATCGCTCGCGTCGTCTCGATCAATCCTTCCTCCACCGCTCGCCGAAAGGGGGTCCCATGCGTGTACTTCTTTCCCCAATATTCGTCCCATGTATCGGTGTGCGAATCGAACTGAATGAATCCGACCCGGCCGTAACGGCGCGCGACCGCGCGCAGCTCCGCTAAAGTGATCGAGTGGTCACCACCGATGACCAGCGGGACGACATCGTGCTCGAGGAGCGGTAACAGTCCCTGTTCGATCCGCTGATAGCTGTCCTCGATGTAACCAGGCACGACCGGCAAGTCCCCGTAATCGACGACCGACAGTACCTCGTAGACATCGACATCGAGTGATGGATGGTAGGTTCGCAGCATCGCCGACATCTCGCGCACGGCCGCTGGTCCGAACCGCGCCCCGACACGATAGGTCACGCCGGTATCGAAGGGCGCACCGACGATCGCGACATCCACCCCGGCGAGCTCTCGCACATGGGGCAAGCGGGCGAAGGTGCGGATTCCAGCAAAACGCGGGCTCTCGAGCCCGCTCACCGGAGCATAGCCCTTGGGCATCTTAGCCTCCTACTCCGAACGCAGAGAGCTCGGCTCGCTCTGTTCCGGCCCTCTCGCTCCATCCCACGCCGCGAAGACCAGGCAGCAATTCTGCCCACCGAGACCGAACGAATTCTTCAAGGCGACCCGTATCGTGTGCCGACGCGGCCCCTCCGGCACATAATCGAGATCGCACTCCGGGTCAGGATACCGGTAGTTCCGCGTCGGATGCACGATGGCATCACGGATGCTCAGGATGGTGACGATCGATTCGACCGCACCAGCCGCACCCATCAAGTGCCCGATCATCGATTTCGTCGAACTGATCGGAATGCGATAGGCCCGTTCCCCGAAGACCGCCTTGATCGCCTGCGTCTCTGCCCGATCACCGAGCGGCGTGGACGCCGCGTGCGCATTGATGTAATCGACGTCTTCCGGGCCGACGCACGCATCGGCCAGCGCAGCCCGAATCGCCCGCGCTGCCCCACTTCCCTCTGGATCAGGCGCGATCGGATGGTATCCATCGTTGCTCGAGGCATAGCCGAGGAGCTCGGCATAGATACGAGCACCGCGCGCCTGCGCGTGCTCGAGCGCCTCCAGCACCACGATTCCCGCTCCCTCACCGACGACGAAGCCGTGACGCTCCGCATCGAACGGCCGGCTGGCCTCTTCCGGACGATCGTTCCAGGTGGAGGCAGCCCGTTGCACGGCGAAACTCGCGATGAAGAGCGGAAAGACGCAGTATTCGGTTCCCCCCGCCAGCGCGATATCCGCCGCGCCGTTCCTGATCATCTCCGCGGCTTCCCCGATCGCCTGGGCACCGGTCGCGCAGGCAGTCGAAACCGTCAGGCTCGGACCGAGAAAACGGAACGCTTGCGCCAAATGATACGCCGGCATGTTGTGTGGGAATGTCGTCATGAAGTGCGGCGAGATTCGCAGAAGGCCTCGGCGCTGGGCCAGTTCATGCGTCTCCAAGATCGTCGCCATGCCTCCAGCACCGGTACCAATCACGACGGCTGCCCGGGCTGGATCGATCGCTCCACTATCCAAACCGGCATCCCGCCACGCTTGACCCGCCGCCTCCAACGCATACTGACTGAACATGGCCATCTGCCGCGCGGTCTTGGCATCGACCCAGTCGCCGAGCACGAAACCGCGCACCTCGCCGGCGATCTGCACTGGCAGATCGCTCGGATCGAATCGCTCGATCCGCTGGATTCCCGACTCCCCACGCAAGATCCGCTGCCACGTTTCTTCCACGCTCAAGCCCAGCGGCGTCACTGCCCCCAAGCCGGTAATGACCACGCGTCGCCGCCCACCAGAGGCTTCCGCGGTGCGAGCCCGCCCGCACCACGGGCAGTAACGAGCCCCCTTGGGCACCTCACCACCACACCACCGGCAGCGCATACCCTTCCTCCTCCTGGCGAGCGATCCTAGCATCTCCAGGCGATGCGCGGCAGGAGCAGTATCCCGATCCCTCACCGTTTGGGTTGCAGCATCATCACCGGCTTGCGCGGCTTTTTCACGGCTTCCACCGAGAGACGCGCTGCTGCCTGACGAGCCGCCTCCCGGAAGGCCTGGGCAGTCGACGAACCAGGCTGGCCGACGACGACCGGCACGCCGCGATCGCCACCCTCCCGGACAGCCGGATCGATCGGAATCTGACCCAAGAGGGGCACTCCATACTTGTTCGCTACCCGCTCGCCGCCACCCGAGCCGAAAATTTCCGCGACATGGCCGCAATGCGGGCAGACGAAGTAGCTCATGTTCTCGACGATACCGAGAACCGGAGTTTTGACCTCGCGGAACATCTGAAGACCTTTGATCGCATCGGCGAGAGCGACATCCTGCGGTGTGGTCACGATAATCGCACCGGACAACGGAATCGTCTGCACCAGTGTCAACTGCACGTCCCCCGTGCCCGGTGGAAGGTCAATGACCAGATAATCGAGATCACCCCACTGCACGTCGCTCAAGAACTGGCGGATGAGTTGCGAAACCAGTGGCCCGCGCCAGATCAGTGCCTTCTCCGGATCCAGAATGTATCCGACAGACATCACGGCGATACCGTAAGCACGACCGGGAATGATCTTGTTGTCGACCAGCCCTGGCTGCTCCTCCGCTCCGAGCATGAGCGGAATGCTGGGACCATAGACATCGGCATCCAAGAGGCCGACTGTCGCTCCTTCTTGAGCCAGTGCGACCGCCAGATTGACCGCGACCGTCGACTTGCCGACGCCTCCCTTCCCACTCGCCACTGCGATCGTGTTCTTCACCCCGGGTATGGGCTGACGATCCGGTAGACCGGTTCCCGCCGCGCGTACGCGCGACGAAAACCCAACTTCGACCGTCTGCACACCAGGGAGCGCACGCACCGCGCGTTCGACGTCCTCCCTGATGCGCTCGCGCAAGGGGCACGCTGGGGTCGTCAATTCCACCTGAACGCGGACGCTCGCTCCCTCGATGGTCACCTCTTTGATCATGCCAAGGTCGACCAGGCTCCGATGCAGCTCCGGGTCCTGGACAGGACGCAGGGCTTCGAGCACTCGTTCGCGTGTCAGCTCGCTCATCCTTCGGGTTCTCCCATCCGTGCCATTTGGCACTTTCCTTTCGCAACCGTCATGTATCGTAACACGTCAGATCCCTACAGGGCGCGGCGGCTCCGCCTCAGCGAAAGGATTCGCGCGTGCCAAGCGAAGAGGAGGACAGTCGTCGCTCCGATGAGCCCGGCAGCTGCACCAGCCCACCGAGCTGCCTCTCCCGGCGCGAGCGCGGCCCCGATCCGCAAGCTCGCTGTCATGAGGACTGATCCCAGGATGACCCAGCCAGGCCACGTTGCCCCCGTGCGCTCACCAGCGAAACCAGCGAGGAGCAACGGGCCGACGGCGGTGATCAACACCATCAGGTAGCCGACGCCGACTAGATGCCACTCGAGAGCTGGTGCTGGCAGAAAGCCACGAAAAGTCACGCCGAGAAGCAGAAGAGCATCGGCACCCAACGCTGTGTACGCAAGTGCTGCCAGCCAGGCGTAAGGATCCTGCCACAGCGAACGTTTCGCCGCCGGACGAACCTGTCGCGGTTCGAGCAACCGCAAAGCGACGATCGCTCCCACTAGCCCCGCTCCCTGCAAGGCGCATCCGAAGCGTACCCCATAAGACCATTCCGCGACGAGCGCGCCGACACGCCACCACAGGCCGACCGTCGTGATCATGAGTGCCCAAGCCAGATACCGCCGATGAGGAACGCGCGTCCGGAAATACAGGGGGAACAGGCGCCCGGTCATGGCCAACGCGATCGGGACAGCCGCACCGTAGAATCCGACAAGCACGCTGACGACCCGCCCGCTCGAGCAGATGCCCACCATCGCGCACAGATCGGCCGCGAGTCCCATCGGCAACGCCACGACGGCCACGATGACGCCGACGACGAGAGCAGGATCACGCGCCTTACCAGCGAGCGGCGCTTGCACAACCGAGCGAGTGAGGTCCCATCCTGCCTGGACGAAGGCGACGAACTCCAGTCCGCCTCCCACAAGAGCCAGCCGAGGTCGATCGAGGATCGATCCGAACACGCGGAGCAGGAGACCGCTGAACAGGAACATTCCGACGAGCCACGGGACACCACGTTGCGAGCGGCCCCAAAGCCGCGGCAAGAACCAGTAGGCAACGCCGATCGTCAACGCGAGCACGAACCCGTACAGTTGGACATGGCCGTGCAGAGAGACGAGCTGAGCTATCCTACTCGGCGAAATCGCGAAGAGAGGGGCGGCGAACACGAGTGTACCGGCAACGAACCCGAAACCAACAGCGCTGCCGATCGCACCGAGGGCGAAGAACCGCCAGGCTGGAAAGTCTCTTCTCTCGCGAGACGTCATACTTCAGGTTGCACCGGCTGCGAGAATCGTCGGACCAGCCACATCCAGTCTAACCGGAGGAGTCGGATCCGATGAGCGACGCGTCCGTGCCCGACGCACGTTATCGATGGGCGACCGGGTACCTCCGGGCACTCATTCAAGCTCCACCCGGTCCCCCTCCTGGGACCCCGCCAGAGATCGTCCGCCTGCGCGCCCAACGCCGATTGGAACGACTGCGTGACTTCCTCGCCTATCTCGGCAACCCGCATCGGGTCTATCCCGTCATCCACATCACTGGCACCTCGGGCAAAGGTTCGACCGCTGCCTTCATCGCCAATATCCTGCATGTTGCTGGATACCGCACAGGCGTGCACACTTCTCCATACTTGCAGGTAGAAACGGAGAAGCTCCAGATCGCAGGACAACTCATGGCACCGGAGCGATTCGCTGAGGAGGTCGCCATACTGGACCAAGCGGTTCGCTCGTGGATCGCCCGAGGTGGTCAACCGCTCACCTACGGCGAATTTTGGACTGCGCTCGTCTTTCAGGCTTTGCGATCGGAGCGGGTGGATGTCGCCGTGATCGAAGTCAGCGTCGGAGGACGGTTCGACCTCACCAATGTCGTCCTGCCGGAAGTCGCGGTGATTACCACCGTGGGGCTCGACCACGTCCGCACGCTCGGCCCGACAATCCGCGACATCGCCTGGCACAAGGCGGGTATCATCAAGCCGGGTCGTCCCGCCATCACCGGAGTCACTGATCCCGAGTTGCTCGCCATCATCGCCGCGGAAGCCGACGCTGTCGGCGCATCCCTCACGGTCGTGCGCGAAGGCAGCGATTATGGTGTCACCTCGACCGGTCTCGGCACAACACTCACTGACCTCCGCACTGGGCACACCTTTCCGATCGGCTTATTGGGATCGTATCAAGCTCGCAATGCGGCACTGGCCATCGCTGCCATCCGCACGTTCGCCGATCGTATCGGAGGACGGATCGATGACGAAACGATCGCACGCGGCTTGGTGACCACCCGCTTCCCGGGGCGCTTCGAGATCATCCAGGAGACACCCCTCGTCATTCTCGATGGTGCGCATAACCCGCAAAAAATGGCGGCTTTGCTCGAAGCGCTGGACGCATTGTCCGTGCAGGGGCGTCGACTAGCTCTCTTCGGCGTCCTGGAAGGACACGATGCGCTGACGATGGCCACGATGCTGGCAAAAAGTGTCGACATGGTGGTGCTCACCACCCCACGAGCATTCTTACGAACTGCTGCCGATCCGGTCGAACTCGCAGCGGCCTGTCAGGCGCAAGGGACACACGCGGTCACCGTCGATGATCCAGCTGAGGCACTCGCCCTGGTCCTCGAAATGGCACAGCCGAACGATCTCATCGTGGTCACTGGCTCGCTCTATCTGGTCGGGCACGTTCGTGAGCACTGGTATCCGAGTTCGCTCATCGTCACGCAGCGAACCTGCTGGCCGATTCGCCGATCGATCGCGATTCAGGGAGCCGAATGCGCTTGTCGACAGCAACACGGTTCGGTATAGAATGACGATGACGCCGACAATCCTGGCGATCGAGACAGTATGCGCGAGCGGCATGGGAGGGATGGAACCGTTGGAGCGCCCGATCGACGTCGAACTTCTCGATGTCACCAAGGTTTTCGAGAATGGCGTGGTCGCAGTCGATAGGGTTTCGCTCCAGATCTATCAGGGAGAGTTTTTCTCCCTGTTGGGTCCTTCGGGCTGCGGGAAAACGACCACGCTACGCATGATCGCAGGGTTCGAGCATCCGAGCGCGGGCGAGGTACTCATCGAGGGCCGCCGGATGGGTCATACGCCCCCGTTCCGGCGTAACGTGAACACCGTTTTCCAGAACTATGCGCTCTTTCCCCACATGACGGTCTTCGACAATGTGGCCTTCGGCTTACGTATGAAGCGCATTCCGCGCGACGAAATCGCCCGTCGAGTTCGCGAAGCACTCCACCTGGTCCGCTTGAGCGGTATGGAGGAGCGGTATCCGCGGCAGCTCTCCGGTGGACAACAACAGCGCGTGGCCTTGGCCCGAGCCCTGGTGAACCGGCCGCGTGTCCTCTTGCTGGACGAGCCACTCGGAGCGCTCGATCTGAAGCTGCGCAAAGAAATGCAACTGGAACTCAAGCACCTCCAGATGACCGTCGGTATCACCTTCATTTATGTCACGCACGATCAAGAAGAAGCGCTCACCATGTCGGACCGTATCGCGGTGATGAATGCCGGACGCGTTCTGCAAGTGGGAACACCGATGGAGATTTACGAGCGACCAGCCTCGCGGTTCGTCGCCGACTTCATCGGCGAATCGAATTTCCTTCGTGGGACTGTCCAGGCTGCGAGTTCGGCCGCGGCCACCGTTGTCATCGCTGATCGCTTCCCCGTCAAGGTTCCGGCTGATCGCCAGCTCACAGTCGGCCAGCAAGTCACCGTTGCCGTTCGCCCCGAGAAGGTTCGGCTCGTTCCCATCGAGGCTCCGGGGACCAACGGGCTCCTGCACGGGCGAATCGAAGAAGTGATTTACATCGGAACCGATACGTTTTACGTCGTCCGGGTGAGCGATGACACGACGATCCGCGTCCGCAGTCAGAACGACCGCAACCGATTGGACGGGGGACTGCTCCTTCCCGTCGGGACTCCCGTATCGCTCACTTGGGCGACCGATGCGGCGCGGATCCTCACCGAGTAGCGCGAGAGGAACGCCAAGATGAGCGCCATCGACCGTGTACGAGTCCAAGAGCGTTCCCTCGGCTGGCACGAGCGCGCCAGTGAGCGGATCCGGCAAAGCGAAAGAGTGCGCGCTCTCTTCCTCGCCGGGCCAGGCGGTTTGTGGCTCCTCCTGTTCTTCTTGTTACCTACAGCCATCGTGTTCGCCTACAGTTTCGCTCGCCGCGGCCCCTATGGAGCGGTAGCCTGGGCTTTCACGCTGGAGAACTACGCGCGCTTGTTCGACTGGCTGTACATTCGAGTCTTTCTCATGTCGGTTTGGCTCGCCTTGCTCACCACGGTCATTTGTCTCGTCATCGGTTATCCCTTCGCCTTCGTCATCGCCCGGAGTCCACGCCGCTGGCGCAACGCACTCCTCGTCCTGGTCCTGATCCCGTTCTGGACGAACTTTCTGGTGCGCACCTATGCCATCATGCTCCTCTTGCGCGCTGATGGGCTCATCAACAACGCGCTGCAGTGGCTGGGGCTGATCGATCGTCCTCTCTCTCTGCTCTTCACCCCCTTCGCCGTCGTGCTCGGTCTCGTCTACGGCTATCTTCCCTTCATGATCCTACCGATCTATGCTTCGATCGAGAAGTTCGACTTCACGCTGGTCGAGGCTGCACAGGATCTCGGTGCGAATGCGTGGCACGTCTTCTGGCGCGTCCTGCTCCCTCTTACTCTTCCTGGTGTTCTCGCTGGCTCGATTCTCGTCTTCATTCCGTCAGTCGGTGCCTTCGTGACCCCTGACTTGCTCGGGGGCGGCAAGGTAGTCATGATCGCCAATCTGATCAATCAGCAGTTCCTGACCGTGCGACACTGGCCCTTCGGTTCAGCGATTTCGTTCGTCTTGATGGCGATCGTTCTCGCAGCGACCATGCTCTACTTCCGAATCGGGGAGACGCGGCGGATATGAGTTCGTTGGCAACGGCACGACCAGCGACGACGATGCGGAGCAAACGCCGTTTTTCTTTCGGGTGGGCAGTGCTCAATCTCAATGTATTACTGACTTTCATTTTCTTGTACGCCCCCATCATCGTGATGTCGATCTTCAGCTTCAATGCCTCCCGCCAGATGCAAGTCTGGATGGGTTTCACGCTCGATTGGTACGCGCGCATGATCGCTGACGAGCGGGTCCGAGTCGCCGCGCAGAACTCGTTGGTGATCGCTCTGGTCTCGACGATCGTTTCGACGGTGATCGGGACACTCACCGCGCTTGCCTTGGAACGCACGCGTTTTCGCGTCAAGCGCATGTACGAAGCCGCGATGTATCTGCCGATCATCGTGCCCGAAATCGTGATGGCTATTGCCCTGCTGGTCTTCTTCAATCTGGCCTTTACTTGGCTGGATCAGTTCTTCGGTCTCAAGCTCAACTTTGGTCTCGGGACGATCACGATTGCCCACATCGCCTTCTCTTTCCCCTTCGTCGCGGTCGTCGTGCGCGCCCGTTTGGCAGACTTTGATCGCACACTGGAACAGGCCGCTCAGGATCTCGGTGCGAACGAGTGGCAGACGTTCCGACACATCACGCTCCCGCTCCTCATGCCGGGCATCATCGCCGGAGCGTTGCTGGCGTTCACCCTCTCGATCGACGACTTCGTCATCACGTTCTTCACGGCCGGCGTGGGCTCGACGACGCTGCCGCTCGAGATCTACGGCCGAGTTCGGCGCGGTATCACGCCGGATGTCAACGCGCTGTCCACCGTGATGCTGCTTGCCTCCATCGTGCTCGTTTTAGGATCGCTCCTGTTCCAGCGTCGTCGGTCGTTCTGACATGAGGAGGAGACGATGAATCGACCGGAACTCATCCAGCGATGGATCCGCGATTGGCAGCAGGGTCGGCTCTCGCGCCGTGAACTCTTGCGGCGAGTGACACTGCTCGGCATGAGTTCGTTCGCGCTCGCCAACTTGACCACTGCCTGCACTCGATCGCAGCCGACGCCGACACCCGCGTCCACTGAGGCATCACCGCGCGTCGGGGCCGCAATCCCTGACTATGTCGATCGCAGCAAGCTGGACAGGGAACTCAACTTCTACAACTGGTCGGAGTACATCGATCCGGACATCCTGACCGAGTTCCAAGAGACCTATGGCGTCAAGGTCACGATGGATACCTACGCTTCCAACGAGGATCTACTCGCCAAGCTCCAAGGTGGCGCGACGGGCTACGACGTTATCGTTCCCTCCGACTACATGGTCAGCATCATGATCAACCTCGGCCTCCTCGAGCCACTCGACTACTCTGTCATCAAGACGATCGCGAACATCGACCCCGAGAATCTGAAACCGTACTATGACCCCGACAACACCTACAGCGTGCCGTACATGTGGGGTACCTCCGGTTACAGCTACGATACCAGCGTGCTCGGCCAAGACCTCGCCAGCTGGAAAGAAGTGTTCGAACCACGACCCGAGGTGCGCGGCAAGGTGGTCATGTTGGATGACCAGCGCGAGGTGATCGGGGCCGCCCTCATGTATTTGGGCTACGAGATCAACGAGACCAGCGATGACGCACTCGCTAAAGCGAAGCAACTACTCCTCACGCAGAAGCCGTACGTGCTCGCCTATTCCAGCCAGAACAACGATGACTTGCTCGTCGCGGGCGAAGCACTGATCGCCCACATCTGGACCGGCGATGCGCTCATGAGCGAGCAAGAGAAGCCGACCCTCCGCTATGTCATCCCTACCGAAGGTTGCACGGTCTGGCAGGACAACCTTTGTGTTCCCAAGACAGCCCCGCACAAGTACACGGCGATGGTCTTCATCGACTTTCTCAACCGGCCCGACATCGCTGGGCGCAACGCCAACTACATCATGTACGGGAGCCCGAACAAAGCAGCCCGAGAGCAAGGCTATATCGACCAAGAAGTGCTCAACAATCCGGGTGTTTATCCGCCACCGGAGGTTTGGAAGCGACTTCAATGGATCAAGGACGTCGGTGAAGAGGGCGCTCTCAAGCTGGATCGTCTCTGGACAGAGATCAAGACGGGCTGAGTTCCGCGTGCCTTCTGGGTAGGAATGCGATTCACCCTCGCTGCTTCGGCATCCCTTTGTCTGTGCGGTCGCGACACGAGGGGCATCCTTCAAGGGAATGCCCCTCGTCTGTCCTCTAACCTTCCAACGCGGGTCGAGCTGCCTCGACCGGCCGCCGCTCCAGCCCCAACTCGTGAGCGATCTCCTTCATCGCGTCCAGCACGATGCGGATGTGTTCCTCGAGCGGAACCCCGAGCGCTGCTGCTGCCCGCTCGATCTCCTGGCGGTTCACCGCGGCAGCGAACTCCTTCGCCTTCCACTTCTTCTTGACGCTGGACACTTCCACGTCGAGGATGCTCTTGGTCGGGCGGACCAATGCCACTGCGACCAGAAACCCGGTCAGTTCGTCGACCGCGACCAGCGTCTTCTCGAGGAGGGACTCCGGTTCGACCCCAGTGACCTCGCTCGCGTGCGCCAAGATCGCTCGGATGACCTCTTCCGGGTAACCGCGCTCTCGCAAGATGCGCGCGCCGACGACCGGGTGCCCCTCCGTACTGATGTCCGGGTACCGCTCGTAGTCGAAATCATGCAGGATCCCGACCAACCCCCAAAGTTCCTCATTTTCACCGAACCGTCGGGCGTATGCCCGCATGGCCGCTTCCACCGCCCGCATGTGACGCAAAAGATGGGGCTGTGACGTAAACTCCCGCACCAGTTGCCATGCTTCCTCGCGCGTCGGTAGCGACCGTTCCACTCCCATGCCTCCCTCCCAAGACGCTCACTGCCGTCGCTGCCGAGCCTCGTCAGGCGAAATCAAGGCGCGCATCGCCCGGAACCAGGGATTACGGCGTCGCAGTTCAGGAACGAAGAGGTTGGCCGCTGCACGACCAAGTAGTCGCCCAGCGATCGCGGCGACATCCGAACCGACAGCGCTTCCCGTTCGACTCCCAGCGGCCGTGCCCCCACCGGCGGACCGCCGCGCGCTCACGCGAGCCGCACCTCGAATGAGCGCCTTCCGCCAGTCCGTTCGCGGCTCCAGATGACCTCCCCGCCGTTTCCAACGCCAGCGACTCACCAGCATGCCCAGAAACCCGCCCAGGATGGCGAGGATCGCGCCCGGGCTATTGGGGCGAGTATCGACGAGATCGAGCCCACCGACGTCGGTCAGCCACAGGACTCCCGCGGTCGCCAAATAGCCGACGATCCAGGCCACGGTTTCGTTGAGGGCCTGTCCCCACCGCCGGGTCATCCGCCAGGAGAGGAGAAGGATCACCGGAACGATCAACCACATCGCACGCTCCGCTCCTCGATCCCTTCAAGACTACTGGTTCCGAGCGCTCTCGACCAGCTACACTGCTCGTGCGAGGACCAGGAAACGATGCACGACCAACGAACAGTGCGTGAACTGGCTCGGCAATACGACCGCCTCGCTGGCCAGTACGATGCGGCGATGGATCGCATCGAGCGCTGGTTATTAAGCGACTGGCGTGCCTGGGCGGCGCAACAAGCTGTGGGGCGGACTCTCGAAATCGCCATCGGAACCGGTCGAACGCTGCCCTCCTATCGACCAGGGATCGTCCTCATCGGCATCGATGTCAGTCTCGGTATGCTGCGCGTTGCCCAACGTCGCGCCCGCGCGTACGGCCGTCCCGTGACACTCTTGTGTGCCGATGCGCAGGCCCTTCCACTGCGCGACGCCAGTGTCGACACGATCCTCTCGATCCTCAGCCTCTGCACGATTCCGGATGACCAACAAGCACTACGCGAGGCATACCGCGTGCTTCGACCTGGAGGACGCCTCATCCTCGTCGAACATGTCCGCAGTGATCGGCGACTGCTGGGACTGGCACAACGCCTAATCGAACCGCTCAGCGTGCGATTTGCTCACGATCATCTCGCCCGCGAACCACTTCCGATGGTCGTCGCAAACGGCTTTCAGGCACTCCATGAGCAGCGACGACTCGCCGGGATCGTGCAGCGCATCCTGGCTGTCAAACCGTCATGATTCCCGTCCGTCGCCATGCGGAAGCCCGAGCGCCCGCGGCAGATCGTCACGGTTCCCCCACTCCGCCCAGCTTCCGACATAGACCCGAACGTGTCGGAACCCAGCCCGCGCCAGCGCCAGCGCAGCGTGCGCAGCACGCACTCCTCCATGACAGTAGGTGATCACCGGTGTCGAGGTGGTCACACCGAGTTCTGCCAGCCCAGCTCGCACCTCTTCCGGAGGCCTGAACATCCGTAAGCCATCCCAATCGAGACTCCGTTGCCAGAACCAATGTCGCGCCCCAGGCACATGCCCACCGTGGCGAGCACGCACCTCCTCACCGGTGTATTCGCTCAGCCGCCGCACGTCGAGCACGACGCTCTTCCCAGACGCGAGAGCCTCCAGAACGTCGCGAGCATCAGCGACGAGTTCCGGGTGCACAGGTGTCGACGGCAAGTGGAAAGCAGCCCGAGGCCACACCGGCTCATCGGTCGCGGTGGATCGTCCCTCAGCCACCCACCGAGTCCAGCCCCCCTCCAGGATGCGCAGCCGGTCGGCTTTCCCGTAATAGGCAAGTGCAAGCCAGAGGCGGGCAACGAAGTGTCCACCCTCGTCGTCATAGCCAACGATGAGATGCTCGTCACCGATACCCAACTCACCCAACCGGCCTGCTATATACTGTGACGGTGCGAGTCGGTACGCCACGGGGTCGTGCGGATCGACAGTCACCACTGTCCAATCGAGGTAACGGGCACCCGGAATATGGCCCTTGCGATACTCTTCGTACCCGTCCCGCCCATCGAAGTAATACCGGCAGTCGACGATACGAACCAGCGGGTTTCCGAGCCGCTCGGCCAGCCAACCCGTGTCGACGAAGTGTGCCGTCAGTCGCTCGCTCACCACGGATCTTCTTTCCCTCCTCACGGTCACCTTTGAACGCAGTGCGAACGCCGCCAGCGCAAGTACTCAGCATAGCACGCCAGTTCGGATCGTTCGGCCGGATCCAAATCCTGAAATTCGGTGTCGTGACGTACTTCGGTTGTCGGTTCCTCCAGGCGGTCGGCGAGCAAACGCAGGAATGCCGCCAGGTTGCAATCGAACGCTGCCGCCAGCTGATCCAGCGCCTCGAGAGTCGGTAACTTGCGTCCACGCTCCAACTCGCTCAGATAAGCGATGGAAAGACCGCTCCGTTGGGCGAGTTCCCGCAGGGGCCACCCGCGACGCGCTCGCAAGTCGGTCAAGAGTTCGGCGATCGTTCGTACCACGTCACGTCGCACCGAGCACCTGCACCCATACTGTGCGTGTCCGCGGATGGGTATCGAAGTCGAGCAGGACGATGCGTTGCCATGTTCCCAGTGTCAATTCACCTGACACGAGTGGCACGGTGACCGACGGCCCGACGACCAGCGAACGCAAGTGGCTGTGTGCGTTGTCATCAGCATTGAGACGGTTGTGCGCGTACGCTGCCCCCTGTGGAGCGATTCGCTCAGCAACGATCCGGACGTCCTGCATCAGGCCTGGCTCGTACTCCGAGACGGACACGGCTGCCGTGGAATGAGCGACGAAGACACAAACCAATCCTTCCCGGATCCCGCTGGCTTCGACCGTCTCGCGAACCTGCGGAGTGAGATCCAGCATCTGATCGCGCCCACCCGTCGCAACCTGAAAGCGGCGGGCGAAAGCTCGGCTCATTCTGCCGCTCCTCGTCGTTCCGCCCAGAGCTCCACGAATCGGAGCAGCGTCCGCACACCGTGTCCCGTCGCACCGGCCGGCCCAAACAACGTTGCCTGCTCCGACCATGCGGGCCCGGCGATATCCAGATGCGCCCAAGGTCGTCCCTCGGTAAATTCGCGGAGGAAGAGCGCGGCATTGATCGCTGCCCCCCAACGACCAGCTGTGTTCTTGAGATCGGCGTGCTCGCTCTTGAGGAGCTCGCGATAGTCGTCCCAGAGCGGAAGAGCCCACATCCGCTCACCGACCTCGTTCGCTGCCTGGAGGATCAGCTGGCCGACCGAATCATCGCTGGCGAACAGGCCGCTTCCACTGCGTCCGAGCGCGACCGCACAGGCACCGGTCAACGTCGCGATGTCCACCAAGAGGTCAGCCCCCTGTTGCACGGCAAACGTCAGTGCGTCTGCGAGCAGTAACCGTCCCTCGGCATCGGTACTGATGACCTCGACCGTCTTCCCGCTCAAAGTGCGCAGGATGTCCCCGGGCCGGAATGCCTCTCCATCGGGGAGATTCTCTGCTGCTGCCACGACTCCATGCACTTCCACGGGAAGGCGCAACGCGGGAAGCGCTCGCAGCACCGCGAGGACAGCTGCTCCTCCCGCCATGTCTCCCTTCATCCGCTCCATTCCCTCGGCTGGCTTGAGGCTCAACCCGCCCGAATCGAACGTCACTGCCTTCCCGACCAGAGCCACGCGACCGAGGACATCACCATCCGGCCGATAGACGAGATGAATGAGTCGCGGTTCTCGGCGACTACCCTGCCCCACCGCGAGAATCGCCCCAGCACCGAGTTCCTCGAGCAGCGCCCGATCGTAGATGGAACAGGCCAGCCCAGTCTCCTGCGCGATCTCCCACGCGATCCCGCTGAGCCGCTCGGGGTCGAGCACATTCGCAGGCTCGTTGGTCAGGTCACGGGCGAAGCACACCGCATCGCTCGTCAGGCGCCCGCGCTGGATTCCCTCCTCGACCTCAGCCCCCTCACCGAGTACGACCAGCTGCCGCAACCGCGTCCCACCCTCACCAGATCGGTAACGGTGGAAGCGATAGCTGGTCAACGCCGTCGTCTCGACAATCGCCTGGACGACCTGAGCTGAACTCGATCCGCTCACGGCCACGATCGGCCAGGCGAGCACACTCGCACCGACCTCGCCGGCGAGTTTTCCGGCAAGTGCCGCCCCACGTCGCACGTCGGCAAGCGATCGCTGATGCTCAGCTCCCATGCCAACCACGATGAACCGTTCAGCCGCCAGACCGTCGATCGGAGGAAGGAGTCCGGCTTGTCCGACACGGCCCGCTAACCCGATCGACCGCGCAGCTCGAGCCAGCCGCTCGGCGACTCCCGGTTCGATCCCGGCGATCCGCTCCAGTTGGCCATCCTGCCCGATCGGGAGGACGACAGTTGCCTCCACGAGCGCCAAAGGCGTCGTACTCGCGGTGACCTCGAGTCCCACCTCATCCTCCGATCAACGGCATCGGTCCTGACGGTTTTTCCTGTTCGGTAACCGAGACGTAGTCGGGATAGGCCATTTCGCCAGCTCGAATGGGCACATCGACGATATTCTCGCGGGGCGGGATAGGGCAGGTCCAACGATCGTTGTACGCACAGTACGGGTTATACGCCATATTGAAGTCGATCACGAGCTTGCCATCCGGCGTCTCTTGAGGATCGAGATAGCGACCGACTGAATAGGTCTCGCTTCCAGCAGTGGCATCCCGGAAGGGCAAAAAGTAGCGCCCACGGCCGACCTCCCGGTAGACCGTGAACGTCACGGGCTTCCCCTCGATTTCGACTGTCACGCGACCAGCGACGATGAATTCCTTCGGCTCACCCCTGGTGGTACCGAGTATCACGCGCTCTTGACTGACACCGTCGCGTTGCAACTCGACAACGAAGCGGTATTCAGGCTTCACCGGAAAATAGCGCAACCCGCGAAAGCGCTCCCGCTGTTCTGGTAGGAGCGGGGAGTTTTCATTGGATTTGAAGAACTCGTCCCGTCGCTTGCGATACTCCTCGATGCGGCGGATATACGCTTCGGTCGCCTCGGCACTACTCGTCACCTTGCACGCCCCTTTCGCTTCCATGCTTTCTTCCATGGCGAAGGATACCCGAGAAAACACCGAGCCGGCCTCATCAGGCCGGCTCAGTGGTTGGTGTGGGCGCCCCCGGGGGAAAGCCGGTTATCCGACTACCTCCACGGTGACGCCCGGAAGTTCGTAGCTACTCATTCCGGGCATCACCCCCTTTCCCCTGCACGGTCTCGCTCGAGAGCCGCACATGGGCTCAGACTATCACGCCGAGCCCCCTTCGTCAACCGACAATGGAGCGCGCTGTGCTGTAACTGGCAAGAAAGGATTCGGGCGCTCACCTGAGGAGACACCGCGAGCGATCACTCGATCACCCACCTCGAGCAGCCACTTTTCTTGGGTACCCAGCGTTCCTGTTCGACCAGGCCCGAGGATCGGCCTCAGCGCTCGCTCCATTTCCGGACGATCCACCGCAGGTACGGCAAAGGGGCACCCACACATGGTTGCTCCGACGAGGCAGCGCAGCGTCTTCGGACACGAATCGGGTATCATCGAACGAACCGGCGGACGCTGGAAACCGGCGAAGAAGAGTGCACAGGAGAGCGAGGTTCACCATGCCGAACCGCCTCGCCAACGAAAAGAGTCTCTACCTGCGGCAGCACGCTGACAATCCTGTCGACTGGTACCCCTGGTGCGAGGAAGCCTTCCGTGTTGCCCGCGAGCAGGACAAGCCGATCCTCCTCAGCATCGGTTACTCCTCCTGCCACTGGTGCCACGTGATGGAACGCGAGTGCTTCGAAAATCCGGAAATCGCTCAGCTCCAGAATGAGCTCTTCGTCAACATCAAAGTCGATCGAGAGGAGCGCCCCGATCTCGACGAGCTGTACATGAATGCGTTGCAAGCGATGACAGGCTCCGGCGGCTGGCCACTCAACGTCTTCCTGACACCCGATGGCAAACCGTTCTACGGCGGTACGTACTTCCCACCTGAAGACCGGGGTCAGCTACCGGCTTGGCCACGCGTCCTCCTCGCCGTCGCCCAGGCCTATCGGGAGCGCCGCGCCGATGTCGAGCGCGCGGCCGAGGATCTCGTCAGTTATCTGCAGCAACAGTCACGCCCACCGCTCCAGGCAGCACCGTTGCGGGAACAGTTTCTCGACGAGGCTGCCCGCAATCTCGTCCCTCACTATGATCGGGAGCATGGGGGCTTCGGGACTGCACCCAAGTTTCCCTCCCCTCTGCAACTCGAATTTCTCCTGCGGACGTTTCGCCGCGCCGGCGCACCACGCGCACTGGAAATGGTGCTGCAGACGCTCACTGCGATGGCCCGTGGCGGAATCCACGACCAGATCGGGGGCGGCTTTCACCGCTACACGGTCGACGAAGCGTGGCTCGTCCCGCACTTCGAGAAAATGCTCTACGACAACGCCCTGCTGGCGCGTGTGTATACCCTCGCCCACCTCGCTTCGGGTAACCGACTCTGCCGAACGATCGCCGAAGAGACGCTCGCGTACATACAGCGCGAGATGCGTGGAGACCATGGAGCGTTCTTCGCGGCTCAGGATGCCGATAGTGCGGAGGGGGAAGGAGCCTTCTACCTGTGGACGCCGGAGGAAATAGCAGCCGTGTTGGGAAACGATGACGCTGAACTCGCCTGTCGATACTTCGGTATTACACCACGAGGAAACTTCGAGGGCAAGTCCATCCTGCACGTCGCGGAGGATCCGGTAACGATCGCGAGCGAGTTCGGCCTTTCACTCGATGAGCTCGAGCGGCGCATCGGCTCGATCCGTGCTCGCCTCTACGAAGCGCGAGATCAGCGTCCTCATCCAGCCCGTGACGAGAAGGTAATCGTCGCTTGGAATGCGCTGGCCATCCGCGCCTTCGCGGAAGCCGGCACAGCGCTCGATCGCCCCGACTTCGTCGCGCTTGCTGAGAGAGCAGCCACCTTTCTCCGGGATCAGTTGTGGGACGGGAAGACGCTTTACCACGTCTGGGAGGAAGGTGAGGCGCGCTTCCCTGGATTCCTCGACGATTATGCTGATCTTGTGAATGCGCTCGTGTCGCTCTACGAAGCGACCTTCGATCCGTTCTGGATCGCCTGGGCTCGCCAACTCACTGAGGCGATTTTGGCCAAGTTCATCGATCCGGTAGCCGGTGACTTCTACGACACAGCGAGCGATGGGGAACAGCTGATCGTCCGCCCCAAAACGTTCATCGATCAAGGTACGCCGAGCGGCAATGGAGCAACAGCCGAAGCGCTCCTCCGCCTGGGTACACTCTTGGGTGAGCATCGCTTCATCGACCAGGCGCGAACGCTCTTGGAACGCTATGCACAGCTCGCCGTCGAGCACCCGATTGCTTGCGGGCAACTGTTGCTCGCCATGGACTTTGCGCTCGGTCAGCCATTCGAAGTCGCCATCATCGGTGATCCGACGCAACCAGAGACCCGAGCGCTCCTCCGGGTCGTCCAGGCGAGCTACCTGCCGAATCGTGTCCTCGCTTTGCGCCGCCCGGAGGACGAGATTGCCGCGTCGATCGTTCCGCTTCTGGCCGAGCGCTCCCTGGTCGACGGACATCCGGCAGCGTACGTCTGCCGCAATTTCGCGTGCCAGCGACCGGTTACCACGCCTCAGGAACTGGCGAGCCAGCTCGGAATCGCGCTGCCGGACAGCTGAGTGATCGGTGCGAGGGGAAGCGCGGCAACCACAACCGGACCAGCTGGTCCGCCGAATCGGTAGGAGAGACACGCGCAGACGAACGCATACGCTTCGCGCGTCGTGAGGGCGAACGCACGCTGGATCAGGGCGACGGCGTTTTCGAGCGCAGCCTGCTGAGCGCTCGAGATATCGGGTCCAAGACCGAACACCAGGAGTTCATCATCGCTGCGCACCAGTGGCCCGGGAAGCCGCAGTCGGTGATCGACGGTGACCTGAACTGTAACGCGTGCGGCAGCTTCGATCGCGACATGTGCCGGTTCACCCGCACCGATCGCAGCATGCACGTCACCCAGGAAAAGGAACGCCTCCGGTCGCTGCACAGGTAGCCAGATCGTGCTTCCGGCATGCAGTTCGACCAGATCGAAGTTCCCACCCCATGGCCAGACCGGCCGGAACGTCGAGCTCGCTCCACGAGCGGGAGCGACTCCGATGCAGCCGATACTCGGCTGGAGAGGAAGGTGCAGCCGTTCGGAGACGACGAGTCGTCCGCCATGCACGTCCAAGCGTTCGCACACCGTCTTCGGTAACAGTCGCCCTAGCGGACCGAATGAGCGGATGAAGACCAGCCAAGCGCGCTCGATGCTGATGGAGAGGATATCGACTCGGAGTGTGTCACCCGGGCGCGCTCCTTTGACCGCGAGTGGACCAGTCACTTGGTTGAAGCGATCCAATCCGATCTCCTCGACCAGGATGCCACGAGCGAGCATTTCATACGGCTCATCGCTCGTCTCGAACTCGACGACCGCGCCTGTCTCGACACGGAGCGCTGGTAGCGCAGCGGCATCGAGCGTCGCGTACCGCGAGGATCGAGGAATCCGATACGGACTGACCGACACAGCGCCTGCTCCTTCCCCCGTCGTGATCGTTCTCTGCAACCACACGGTACACTTTCGCGAGAGAGTAGGAGGTTCGAGCACGGGATGGCACGTCAGACCTTCGTCATCGGCACTGCTGGGCACGTCGATCACGGAAAATCGACGCTCGTCAAGGCACTCACTGGGATCGATCCCGACCGGCTCCGCGAGGAAAAGGAACGGGAGATGACGATCGATCTCGGTTTCGCCTGGATGACGCTCCCGAGTGGCCGCCGACTGAGTATCGTCGACGTTCCCGGGCACGAGCGCTTCATCAAGAATATGCTCGCTGGGGTCGGCGGTTTCGATGCTGCTCTTCTCGTGGTCGCTGCCGACGAAGGTCCGATGCCGCAAACGCGCGAGCATCTAGCCATCCTCGACTTGCTCGAGATCAGGCACGGTCTCATCGCGCTGACCAAGAGCGATCTCGTCGAACCCGACTGGCTCGAACTCGTCATCGTCGAAGTCGAGGAACTCTTGCGAGACACCGCTCTTGCCGGCGTCCCGATCGTTCCTGTCTCGGCCGTGACTGGCTATGGTCTCGATGCGCTCGTACGGGTGATCGACCAGGTACTCGATCAGGTTCCGCCTCATGCTCGGAGCGGCAAGCCGCGCTTGGCGATCGATCGTGTTTTTACCGTCGCGGGCTTCGGCACGGTCGTCACGGGTACGCTGCGGGACGGCGAACTGGAAGTTGGGCAAGAAGTCGAAATCCTCCCCCGCGGCCTCCGGGCACGAGTGCGCGGCTTGCAGAGTCATCGGACGCGAGTCGATCGGGCTCTCCCTGGATCGCGTACCGCGGTCAATCTGAGTGGCGTCGAAGTTGAAGACCTGGTGCGCGGCGACGTGCTCACCGTCCCTGGCTGGCTCCGACCGACCATGCTCCTCGACGCTCGCTTGCGCATGCTGCCCGACGCCCCGGAGCCGCTCGAGCAAAACGACGAGGTCGATTTCTTCGTCGGAGCGAGTGAGACACTCGCCCGCGTCACGCTTCTCGATGCTGAGCGACTCGAACCGGGCATGGTCGGCTGGGTTCAACTGCGCCTTCAGGAGCCGGTCGTCGCCGTGCGCGGCGACCGTTTCATCATCCGCCGCCCCTCGCCGAGCGCGACACTCGGAGGCGGCATCATCATCGATACGGCTCCGCGCCGGCATCGGCGCTTCCGTCCAGACGTTTTGCGTACGCTCGAGCTTCTCGCCTCCGGCTCCCCCGAGGCGCTGGTGCTCCATGCTTTGGAACGCGGTATCGCCGAGTGGCGTGATGTACTTCAACGAACGAATCTCGACGAGACGACTGCCACGAGAGCCATCACCCAACTGATCCAGCAGGGCCAGATCGTTTGTCTGGAAAATGCGGAAGGCGCGTTGAACCCGGGCAGCGCACTCGCCGAGCGCACGGCGTTGGAGCGGATCACTGCCCAGTTACTCGATCTTCTCCGCGACTATCACGCACGCTATCCGCTTCGGCGCGGGCTTCCACGCGAAATGGCACGGAGTCGCCTCGGGCTCTCGCCCCGTTTCTTCGAACTCCTTGTCCACTGGCTCACTCAGGCCGGCGCGGTGATCCAAGACGACGATGTGCTGCGTCTGCCCGAGCATCGGATCCAACTGACCGAGGAGCAAGAGAACCGAGCGCGGGCCTACGAGGCTGCTCTGCTGCGCGAGCCGTTCTCTCCGCCGTCTCCCAGCGAGTACGGTATCGAGCCGGAACTCGTCCAAGCGCTCGCTGACCTGGGACGTGTCGTCCGCGTCAATGACGAGGTCGTCTTCGCTCCGTCTGCATGGGCAGAAATCAAAAAGCGTGTGCTCGCACTGATCGATGCTCATGGCAGTGTGACGCTCGCTCAAGTACGTGATGCACTCGGGACGAGTCGCAAGTACGCGCAGGCACTCCTCGAGTATCTCGACCAACAGCGGGTTACCAGACGGATCGGTGACGCTCGTGTCCGTTATGCGTGAGCTGACCGCTGACGCGATTTTCCTTTCCCCACACTTCGATGACGTTCCACTCTCGTGCGGTGGAACCGTCGCCCTCTTCGCCGCGAGTGGTCGCAAGCCCGTCATCCTCACGCTCTTCGGCGGAGAGCCTTCTGAGCCGCTCAGTTTCTTCGCGCAGCAGCAGCACCGATGGCGGGGCATGGACGATCGGACGGCTGTCCAATTGCGGCGCGAGGAAGAGCGTGCCGCCGCTGCCGAACTCGGGGCGACGGCACACTGGTTCGATGTCCCGGACGCAATTTACCGCGATGCCCGTTACAACTCGGACGACGAACTCTTCGGACCTCTCCACCCCGATGATCTGGTGCTGGTCGATGAGCTCCTCGATCTCGTCGAAGAGGTGATCCGCTGCCACGCCGAATCACCGGCGATTTTCGTTCCCCTCGCTCTCGGCAACCACGTCGACCACCAAATCGCGCGTCTGCTCGGCACACGCCTGGTCGAACGAGGTTTTTCAGTTTGGGCCTACGAGGATCAACCGTACAGCGCCATGCCAGGGAGCCAGGCCGAGCGCGACTGCACCATCCAGCGCTGGACAGCCGGTCCGCCATGGCTCGTCTTTCTTTCGGAGGAGCTCTTCCAGAGACGCCTGCGAGCGATCAGTCATTATCGAAGCCAGATCGCTTTCGTCTTTCGTGACCTCGGCCCCTTCGATCGAGTTCTTCGGTCGTATACGTTGGAAGTCGGACGAGGCCAACTCGCCGAGCGTTTCTGGGAACTCCAGTCACTTTCGACCGTCGAAAGAGCGCCCGAACAACGGAGAGGCGAACTGTCCTGAGTTGCTCGTGGGCGAGCGCCAGTAACCGCTCGCCGGCGCTCCTCCCGTCTCACCGCCCTCTCTGCCGATCGCGATCATGACGAGCGGGAGAGATCCTGGAGGAGCAGACCGCGATCGCGCTGTACCCACTGCCGATAGTGCGCACCGATGTTCCCCATCTCAACCTGCCAGCCCGGCGGGTTAGCCGGCGTGAACGTCAGACAGCGCCGTTCGAAACACTGGACGAGGACATCCTGCTCGACACCCCTGACCGGGACCCTCACCCAGTACGGTTCAGTGATCGGATAACCGACAACAGCTATCCACAGCGAGAACAGCGGTTCCTCGCGCAGTCGGTATCCGGCCCAAACCGACCCTCGTTGCTCGAGCCAGTTCGCGAAGATGGATGCCACACCATGGTTGGTCTCTCGATAGACCGCGCCGTACCTCACCCCATAACGAGCCAATTCCACGTCGTGCACGACCGTCCCATCGGGAAAGAGGCGAGCTGTGACGGGTTCGTCGGCAGGCCCAGAGGGCGCAGCAAGCAGTGTTCCCAGCAAGGCATAGGTGACAGGATTACCGGGATCGCCCACAACCGCGATCGCAGCCGGTTTTCGTTGGACGTACGTCTCGTCACCGATTTGCTGCCAGCCAGTCAGGAGCTCCCAGGCTAACCGACCGCCGGTCACGCGCCAGCGTGCGTCGACGGCACGGTCGGGATGAGTCAGTTCCATCCGGCCTTTCTCGTAATAGCGGACGAGACGCTTCCCGTCGGGTGCGTCCGCGTAGGCTTCCCACTCGACCGGGCCGAGAGCTGGACCCCAAAGCCAGGTCCGCACGACGAGCCCCCGCGCGACCGGATCCTCCGTCCGGCGCCACCACCAGTCGAACAGTCGCTCGGCATCGGCTGACCCAGTGAGGCGATCGAGTTTCGTCCAGCCATAGTCGAGGAGCTTGGCCGCGTCGTCGTACCAGGCGGCCAGGGTCGAGCCGGTCAGTACCACGATCGCTGTCTTCCCTGCCCGCTCAGCAACCTCGATCAAGCAGAGGCCCGCTTCGTCGGTCCAACCCGTCTTCCCACCGATGATCCCTGGGTAACGCTCGGGCAGTCGATTGGTGTGCCGCCACGAGAATCCCTCACCGTGATAGCTCGCCGCACCGAATATCTCGACGAAGACCGGATCGGCGAGCGCAACGCGCGTGAGCCGCGCCAGATCGTAGGCACTGCTGACATGGCCAGGTTCGTCCAAACCATGAGGATTGCGAAAAGACGTCGCCTGCAGACCCAGCTCGACCGCCTTCGCGTTCATCCAGGTGACGAAGCGCTGGCGAGCAGCAGGATCCTCGGCATCCGGACTTCCACCGACTGCCCGCGCGATCGCCATCGCGGCATCGTTCCCGCTGCGGAGCAGGAGACCATACAGCAGCGTTCGCAGCGTCACGACTTGCCCAGCTCGCAACCCAGCCGACGACTCGCCGATCAAATCCTCCGGCACGATGGTGACTGGCTGATCCAACGCGCCCCGTTCGAGCGCCACGACTGCAGTCATCACCTTGGTCAGGCTCGCGATGGCGACTGGTTGGCGTGCCGCTCGCTCAGCGACGATCTGGCCCGTTTCCGCGTCCATGATGATCCAATGCTGGGCAACGACTTCCGGTAACGAGTCCGCTCGAACAGGGATCGGGATGGCGAGCGCGACGATGAGGAGACCGAGCACGCAGCGCACGATTCGCCCGGACACTGTTTTCCCCTTCCCTAGCGGTTCCGCGCGTCGCACCCCCTACAGTTTCCGGGAAAAAGACGAGGCGGAACAAGTGGCGATGGCCATTCTGAGGGGAGAGGACACGCGTTGCACTGTAGCCCTCCCGTGCCCCGCTGTTCCACCGCGATCCGAGATCCGCGCAGAGCCGGGACACCGTTTGCGGTACTCGCCGGGACAGCATCAGGCGTGCGGGCACGTTCGCGCGTGCTCGGCACCCTGCATTGTCGGGGAGTGCACGAACACTGCGGCGTGGCGCAGTGCCGGGCGACTCATCCGAGACGGTCCGTGTTCGCCCGAAAACGCACCGCAGCTCGGGTAACCGTTCAGGACGCAATGCGAACTTCGAGTGGATCAAAGAGGAAACGGTACCGAATCAGCCCACAGCAGGATCGCTCATGGCCTCATCGTTCTCGAGTCCTCGAGCCGCTTGCGGACCCCGCCGCAGCCCAGCTCGCCGACTGAGCGGTCACGCAGCCTCTCCTGATCGGCAACGTGCCCGCAGACCGGTCGGGCTCTCCTCGAGCCGTTCTCGCCGGCAGACGACGGATCGGCACGACTGCGTCGAATCAACACGCTCGGCGAGCCTCACGCTTCGAGCGGAGTCACGGCAAGACGATCCAGTTCGGCCAAGACGTTGGCCATCTCGATCGCAACGAGTGCTGCTTCTGCTCCCTTGTTCCCCATCTTGGTTCCCGCACGCTCGACCGCCTGCTCGATGGTGTCGGTCGTCAGCACCCCGAAGACAACCGGGACATTGGTCTGCAACGCCACATGAGCGATTCCCTTGGAGACCTCAGCCGCCACATAGTCGAAATGCGGCGTGGCTCCCCGGATCACTGCGCCCAAACAGATGACAGCGTGGTACCGGCGCGATTCAGCCAGACGCTTGGCGACGAGCGGAATCTCGAACGACCCAGGAACCCAGACGACCTCGATCGCCTGTGGCTCGACGTCATGGCGTACCAGCGCATCGATCGCACCGTGGAGCAATTGCCGCGAAATGAACTCGTTGAACCGGCTGACGACGATGGCGAAGCGTCGGCCTCGTCCGGTCAACTTCCCTTCGACGACGCGGATCGCCTGACCATTCAGCGACATCATCGCGTGCCTCCTCGTTTCTCGTCGCCCACCGCCGCCAGTTCCTCCAGCAACACGAGGTGTCCGAGCTTGTCGCGCTTGGTACGCAAGTAGCGGTGATTGTGTTCCGTGGGTGGCAGTTCCAGTGGTACCCGCTCGACGATCTCGAAACCGAGTTCCTCGAGTGCCGCGATTTTGCGGGGATTGTTCGTCAGAAGTCGCACGCGTTCGATACCGAGATCGCGTAGGATGATCGCAGCCTCCCGATAATCGCGCAGATCGGCCGGGAAACCGAGGTGCAGGTTGGCCTCCACGGTATCCAATCCCATGTCCTGCAGGTGATACGCCCGCAACTTGTTGAGCAGGCCGATCCCCCGTCCCTCTTGACGCAAATAGACGATGACACCGCGTCCTACTGCGGCGATCCGGTCCAGCGCTGCTTCCAACTGGGGGCCACAGTCGCAGCGTTGCGACCCGAAGACATCACCGGTCAAACACTCCGAATGCAAGCGGACGAGCACCGGCTCGTCCCCACTGACATCCCCATGGACGAGTGCCAGATCGATCTGGTCACCGCCGAGTCGGCGATACGCCCGTAGCTGGAACCGTCCGTAGCGCGTCGGCAGCGTCGTCTCGGCGACGCACTGCGCAGGACGCTCGTGAACCAGCCGATAGGCAATGAGATCAGCCACATGGACGAGCGGAATATCGTGTTCAGCAGCGAAACGCTCGAGTTCCGGCAAGCGCGCCATCGTCCCGTCGGCGCTCATGATCTCGCAGACGACCGCGACCGGATGCAGGCCTGCCAGACGAGCCAAGTCGACCGACGCTTCCGTTTGCCCGTCTCGCTCCAGTACTCCGCCCGGTCGAGCACGCAGCGGAAACACATGGCCCGGCATCACGAAATCCGCCAGCGTCGCCGAGGGATCAGCCAGCTTCCGGATCGTCACAGACCGATCGTACGCCGAGATGCCGGTTGCCACACCTTCACGCGCCTCGACGGAGATCGTGAAGGCTGTTCCGAACCGTGAGCCGTTCGTTCCCGGTGGAACCATCAGCGGAAGCCCCAAGCGATCCACCCACTCCGCTGCCATCGGCACGCAGATGAGTCCCCGCGCCTCGCGGGCCATGAAGTTGACCGCTTCCGGCGTACAAAACTGCGCTGCGATCGCCAGATCACCCTCGTTCTCCCGATCGGCATCATCGACGATGATGACGAAACGTCCAGCACGAAATGCCTCGATCGCTCGTTCGACTCGTGCGAAGCGTGTCACGACTCGACCTCCGTTCGCGCACTGACGAATCCGGCCCGGTGCAACGACTCGAGAGACAGAGCGCCGCTGGCACCGAGCGCGAGAAACTGCTCGACGTACTTGGCGATGATGTCCACCTCCAGGTTGACCAGGGCACCTGGTCGCTTGCGCGGCAACGTGATGTGCTCCTGCGTATAGGCAACGAGGGAAACCTCGAACTCGCTCGGGAAGCGACGCTGCACTGTCAAACTCGCCCCATCGACAGCAATGAATCCTCGTTCGACGACGTACCGCATCGCCTCTGCTGGAGCAGCGATGCGGACGATGAGGGCCGCGCCATCCCGATACATCATGACGATTCGGCCAACCGTGTCCACGTGACCTTGCACGTAGTGTCCACCGAACCGCCCGCCGACCGGCAGCGCCCGCTCGAGATTGACGAGATCACCGACCGCGATCCTGCCAAGCGTCGATCGGCGCACCGTCACCGGCTGCAACTCCACCTGGAAGCTGTCCGGAGCGAGATCGGTCACGGTCAGGCAGACACCGTCGACCGCGATGCTGTCCCCGAGCCTGGTTCCCTCCACGACGGTGCGACAGCCGATGCGCAAGCGACGTCCACCTCCGCTGACCGGCTGGATCGCGAGCACACGACCGATTTCCTCGACGATACCGGTAAACATCATGCCCCCTCAGGCACCCAAATCGGACGCAACCGTCCTTCGATCACCAGATCGTCTCCCACCTGCCGGACACGCACGCCGGTGAGTCGAGGAGCGTCTTCCATGCGTGCCACGCCCTCACCAGCCAACGGGACAGGGGCAGCAGTCCCACCGACCAATACTGGCGCGATGAATGCCACGACAGCATCGGCCAATCCCTGCTCGAATAGACTGCCGAGTACTCGACCGCCTCCCTCGACGAGGACCCGGTTGATGCCTCGTTCCGCCAGTACCCGTAGTGCAGCTGCCAAATCGACGTGACCGCAACGGAGAGGAACGAACGCCAACTCGGCTCCCGCCTTCCACAAAGCTGCGACCCGCTCCGGCGGTGCAGCCTCGGTGGTGATCACGAGCGTGCGTGCCGGTAGGCGACTGTCCAGTAAGCGAGCCGATGGCGGCGTTCGGGCTCGTGTATCGATCACCACGCGGAGCGGCGAGTGCGGCCCCCCATCGCCGGCATCGCGCGGATCGAGACGAGTCGTCAACTCAGGATCATCAGTCAAGACCGTTTCGACACCGACCAAGATGGCGTCATGTTGATCCCGCAATTGGTGCGCGTAGCGGCGCGCCTCCTGACCAGTGATCCATTTCGAGTGGCCAGTACGGGTCGCGATGTGACCGTCGAGCGTCATCGCATACTTGAGCGTGACCTCCGGCAGGCTCTCGCGCAAGCGCTTCAAGTAGCCGGCATTCACCTCAGCTGCAGCTTCAGCTTCGATCCCGACCGTTACGTCGACTCCGGCTTGACGCAAGAGAGTGAACCCGCGTCCAGCCACTGCCGGGAAGGGATCGAGAATGGCAGCAACGACACGCCGGATACCGGCCTGAACGATGGCCTCGACACAGGGCGGCGTTCTTCCGTGGTGCGCACACGGCTCCAAGGTGACGTAGAGCGTCGCCCCACGGGCTCGCTCCCCTGCTCGCTGGAGCGCGACGATTTCCGCATGCGGTCCTCCCGGCGGCTGGGTGCAACCCTCGCCGACCACTTCGCCGTCGCGCACGATCACCGCGCCCACTGCCGGATTAGGAGCGACCCGCCCCTGCGCCCGTCGGGCAAGAGCGATCGCACGCTGCATCCAGTACCGATCTGTGTCGAGTTCCTGCATCACCGTCGCCCATGACGAAGAACCCGGGTGGCAAAGCCCCCGGGTTCAGGTTCGGTCGAAGTTCTTCGTTGACCGGTATCGAGAACCGGAGCAACGACCTTCTCCCATCCGGACTATACCGTCGGCCCCGGAATTGGCGCTGCTGACGCCTCACCGGATCCTGCGGCCGCTGGCCGCTCGCGGGCTTTACCGCCGGTCGGGAATTGGCGCTCCGCGCGCCTCACCCTGCCCCGAAGGTCTTGCATTGCTCAGTCTACGCCATGCTCAGCGCGCCGTCAACTCAGCACTCACCGCAGCCTTCGAGACTGGTTTTCCGCTCGCGGGCGAGAGCCGACCACGATCCAAACGATCGAGCCACCGCTCAGCCCAACGAGCAGCCCAGTAGCCGCACATGCCGTGAACGCCGCCCCCGGGCGGTGTCGCTGCACTGCACAGGAACACCGCTGGATCGGACGTCCGATACGGTGGCCACGGCCAAAAGGCAGGCCGGGTGAAGAGCTGGTCGAGCGTTGGCGAACCTCCAGAAAGATCGCCCCCGACGAGATTCGGGTTGGCTCGCTCTAAGTCTCCAGGCTTCCACGCACGGCGCGCCACGATCCGTTCCCGGAATCCGGGAGCGAAACGCTCCACTTGCTGTTCGATCGCCTCAGTCGCGTCACCATCCCATCCCGATGGCACGTGGCAGTACGCCCACATCACTGCGTAGTCAGGTATCGCTCGACCAGGATCGGCCTGGCCTGGTTGAACCAGAATGACGAAAGGCCTCTCCGGCATGCGTCCTTGGCTCACCGCTCGCTCAGCTGCAGCGATCTCCTCCCAGCTTCCACCGAGATGAACGGTCGCCGCGAGTGCACACTCTGGTGCTCGCCAAGGGACCGTCCCGCGAATCACCCAGTCGATCTTGAACACGCCTGGTCCCGGGCGGAAGCGCGCGAGTTGCCGCCGATAGGCTGGGGTGAAGCGCGCGCCGGCGATCCGGAGAGCGATCCGCGGGCTCGAGTCCAAGAGCAGGGCGCGGGCCGGTGGGAGATCGTCGAGTCTTTCCACCGGCACACCATACCGAACTGTGCCGCCGTGCTGTTCGATCTCGCCCACCAGCGCCTCCGCGAGGCGCTCCGTACCCCCTACGAGGAGCGGCCAGCCGACGAGGTGCCCGCACGCGGCCAGAACCAGGCCGAACGCCGCGGAGGGAGCTTGCTCGAGCGGCAACGTGCTATGAGCCGCCAGGCCAGCAAAGAGCGCCCGTGCTCGTTCCCCAGCGAAGTGCTCGATGACTACCCGCGCCGAGCGCACTCCTTCCCGCGCGAAGCACAGCAGTTCCACGAGCGGCAGGCGCGATCGCGGCAAACGCACCACACCCGGCAGGGGGGAAAGGAGTGCTGCGAGCAACGCCGTTCCGGCCGAAAGCCACGGCTTCATCAGCCCTCGATATCTTGGTGCATCCGGACCCAGCTCCACGGCGGTCCGCTCGAGATCACGCCAGAGCAGGACCGCTGTTCCGTCATCGAACGGATGAGTCAGCGCAGCTGGTGACCAACACCAGTGGACGCGGTCGATCACCCCGACGCTTCGAAAGAACGGAGATGCGAGCGCCAGCGGCAGGACGGAAGCGCAATGGTCGTGGACACAGCCGGGCACGATGCTCTTGTCGGTTCGCAGCCCCCAACCAGCACGTTGCGCTCGCTCCAAAACCAGGACGCGGCGACCATTCCTGGCCAAGGCGAGAGCAGCTGCCAATCCGTTCGGCCCTGCCCCAACGGTGACTGCGTCCCAGGCTTCGCGCACGCACGCTCGCTCTCGAGTCTCACGCAGAGCTGTCTTGTTCCGGTTCAGCTTGGGCTCGCGCGACCGATTCCACCATCGCAACGAAAGCTGCCTCCGGTCGAGCTCCCTCGAATTCCAGCGATTCGTTGATCACGACTTTGGGAACAGCGAAGATCCGATACCGCTGAGCGATGTGCGGAAACTCGCTCACCTCGATCACGTCCGCGGTCACCTTCTCGCTCTCGATCGCCATCATGTGCGCCAACCTGGCGACACCTGGACAGTATGGTCAAGTCGGTGTCACGAAGACCTTGATGTGAACCGGCTGTGCGAGCTTGGCGAGCGTCTCCCGGCTCAAGGGCGAGAGTTCGGTCGTTCCCCGCGAGACATCGATGATGTCCTCGATCAGCGTCGCGAACTCGTAGCCAGCAGGTACCCCGATGAAGCGGAGTGTCCCCTTGTTATGCCCCTTGAGAATGATCGCCGGAATCTCTTCGACACCCGCCTCCCGTGCTTTCACTCCTTCTTGCAAGAGATCGTACATTTCGAGCGTGATCTTTTCGGACAGTGCAGCGACCTCTTCGAGGAGTTGGTTCGTCTCTCGGCATGTCGCACACTCGTATCCTGGAATACTGATCTGGGTCACGCGCTGCGTGAAAAGTTGGATGGTTATCGGATCGCGCAGTCGTTCGACGAAGACTTGACGCAAGTACTCCTGATCGGCTGGCGAAAGAATCGGCATCGACTACCCCCTTCCCCTACGGAGTCGTCCTGTGCGAAGCGTAACCGATGGTCGCTGCTCGTGCTAGAACGATGATCCGGCGATGACCAGAGGCCAGTCGCCATCGCCCCCGTCCTCGCCCAGGGATCGCTGAGTCGGCCCGTCTATGGACCATACGCGGTGCGCCCCGATCGCCCTCTGCCGACGAGCCGGCTACCGCTCGATGACTCGACCGCAGCGGGAAAAATCGCGCTTCCATGCTGACCACGCATCTCTCCCCATCAGCGACGAGCTCTGGTTCCCGCGTCCGACAACGGTCGCAAAAGGTGCTCCGCCGTACTCGGCTCGCGTCGCCGATGTTCACCTCGTGGGAAGGCACAACGTTGAAATCGGGAGTTCGCTGCCAGCGCGACTCAGTGTGAAGAAGACGACCGGTCTCCGCAAGATCCATCGCGGCACCAGAAGTCGAACGCGGCACCGAGAGCGACCAGCGGGCAACTTGTCGCTATGCTAGCATGGCGTGAGGGAGACCAGTATGGGACGCTTGCTCATCGGAACCTCGTCCTGGACTGACCACGAGGGTTTCTATCCACCAGGGATCGAAGCCCGCGAGCGCTTGCGTTTCTACGCGCGCTATTTTCCGATCGTCGAGGTGAACTCGACCTATTACGCGATCCCCTCGCGTCGCGTCGTCCAAGGCTGGGTCGAGCGCACCCCACCCGGATTCGTTTTCGATGTCAAGCCACCCCGCCAGTTGACCGCGACACCGGAGCAGCCGGGGGGAGAGGCACCGGTTCCCGATGCAGACATCGCGCACCGCTTTCTCGATGCCATCGAGCCATTGATCACCGCGGGAAAACTCGGTGCGATCACTTTCCAGTTTCCACCCTCCTATCGCAACACGGAAGAGCACCGCGAGTACCTCCGGCTCCTTCCCGAACTGTTCCCTGATCTTCCGCTTTCCGTTGAGTTCCGCCGCCGCGATTGGCTGGACGCTCGCCATGCGCAAGCCACACTCGAGCTCCTCCGCGAGTCCGGCCTCAGCTATACGATGGTCGACGAGCCGCAAGTCGGGATCGGCTGTGTTCCCCCCATCTACGCGGTCACCAACCCCCGTCTCGCGGTGGTGCGCTTCCACGGGCGCAATGCGGAGACCTGGTACCGGTTCACCAGCAAGACCGGCGAGCGTTTCAACTGGGAGTACCGCCGGGAAGAACTCGAAGAGTGGCGACCCAAGCTGCTCCGGGCTGCGGCCGAAGCACAGGAGGTGCATGTCTTTTTCAATACCAACTATGGCAACCAGGGACCACGCAATGCGGTACTCCTGATGGATCTCCTAGGCATCGAGCATCCGCCGCTGCCGGGGATCGACTGAGTGTCAACGCGCCTGCAAGCGGTACTGCAGAAGAAAGTTCCAGAGCGCATCGGCAGCTGCTGAGGGTTGTCGGCCAGCCCGGCGCACCAACGACCACCAGCGCCGAACCGGAAAACCCTGGACATCCAGCACGATGAGCCGCCCAGTTTCCAACTCGAGCCCGATCGCATCGCGCGGCATGACCGCAACACCGAGGTCAGCTGCCACTGCTTGCTTGATCGCGCCGTTGCTGCGTAGTTCCATCGCCACGCGGGGGGAAAGTCCAGCCTCGGCGAAGATTCGTTCCATGTCAGCGCGCGTGCCCGACCCGATCTCGCGTACGAGAAACGGCTCGCGAGCGATCTCATCCAACGGGATCTGATGACGCCGAGCGAGATGATGGCGAGGTGAGGCGATCACGACCAGCTCATTGGGCAGAAATTGCTCGATCTCCAAGTCTTGCGGGTCCTCGATGAGCCCCATGATCGCCACATCGGCATCGCCTGCCAACAAACGCTGGTGGACAGCGAACCGGTTGAGCACATCGAGCGAGAGCTCGACCCCGGGATAGGCCCGATGGAACGCACCGAGTGCCTTCGGCACCACATAGATCCCGGCTGTGGTGCTCGCGGCCACCCGCACCTGCCCACGTTGCGCACAGCGCAGCTCGTGAACAGCCGCCAGCGCCTCGTCCAGAAGATCCAACAGTCGCTCGGCATAGGGCAGAAGCTGCCGCCCCGCTTCGGTCAGCTCCACACCGCGACCGGTGCGCTGGAACAAAGGAACACCCAACACCTGTTCGAGCGACTTGATCTGCGCAGAGACGGCCGGTTGACTGATGACCAGGTCTTCGGCAGCACGCGAAAAACTCCGATGCCGAGCCACGGACCGGAACACCTGGAGCTGCCGCAGACTCACATCCATATAGCTTCCTCCTATGCCGCTCATCACAAAGTACTATTGGAAATTATATGCCAATATCGCTATGCTGTGAAGCGGGAGAGGCGAATCGTCGTCGAACGACGAATGCAGGAGGTTCCCATGCCTCGAGTGTCGCGTCGGTGGATCCTGACTCGCCAGTACACCGCTCACCACCTCATCACGCTCGCCAAAGCTCCTCTCACCGTAGTATCGCGCTGATCCGTGCGGGCACAGTGAGACCCCGCCTACGCGGGGGCCACCAACTCATCGCCCAGCGTGCATCGCTCGCGACACGCTCCGAAATGTCCGCTCGTCAGTCAGGAGACCAGTGAAGGGAGAATTCGTCATGTGGTCGCTGCCGCAAGCCGTGACTGATCCGAACGAACTCCGCGAAACCCCGCTCCTTCCCCCTGGGTATCGCGTTCCAGCCTCGCGCTGGATTCACCCGAGCACGCGACTGCGTCAGCTCCTCGAGACCCTCCCCTACGTGTTCGCCCCTGGTGTCTATGACCCCCACGGCGCACAACTCGTCATGTATTACGGCTTTCCGGCTGTCTACTTCAGCGGCTATTCCTTCGCGATCGGCCATCTGGGCACGACGGATATGGATCTGTACTCCAGCGTGGAGATCGCCGATGCTGCACGCCGCATCGTCGCCGGGCTACGCAAGTTCCAGCTCACGATGGCTGTCGGCGATCCGGAGAAGGGTATACCCCCGAAGCATCTCCATATCCCACCGGTCGTCGCCGACATGGATACCGGGTACGGAAACCTCTTCAACGTCCAGCGCACCACCGAGCTCTATGTGACCGCGGGCGTCGCTGGCGCGCATATCGAGGACCAAGTGATGCCGAAGCGCTGCGGCCACATCGCGGGCAAGGCGCTCATCCCAGCACAAGAAATGGTCGGCAAACTCAAGATGATGCGGGCAGTGGCCAACGATCTCGGGAATCCCGATTTCGTCATCATCGCACGCACCGACGGCGTTTCGGCCGTCGACGCGCCGGAAGCGAAGCGCGGCCTGCCGTTGGCGATCGAGCGTGCCCTGCGCTACCTCGACAGTGGCGTCCCCGATCTGGTGTGGTGCGAGTTTCCGACCTCAGAGCGAGGGCCACTGGAAAGGTTCGTCGAGGAAGTGCGCAAGCGCTTCCCGGATGCTCGGTTCGCCTTCAACTGGTCGAGTTCATTCAAGTGGTTCACTGACCCGAACCCGATCAGCTTCCGCGAACTCGGTGAGATGGGCGTGCGGTTCATCTTCATCACGCTGGCAGCACAACACGCGATGGGGCTCGGTTTCAGCGAACTGCTCCAGGATCTGGCAGCACGCCAGGAGCGAGCGTACATCGACCTGCAAAAGCGCGAGTGGGCCGAAGGCACCGACTTCCCCACCCGAAGCCATCACTTCTTCTCCGGTGTTCCCTACCATCACCTCCTGGGGCAGGTTTACGACGCACCTCGACTGGGAACCCAATTCGAAGAGGAGTTGCCGGAAGAAGCAGTGGTCTGAGTCGTTCTCCTGCCGGGATGCAGGGTTTCCCAACTCCGCATCCCGGCTTTTCTTCGTTACACTAGGGGGCGACGCTGTGGTGCCATCACCGGGTGAGGGAGGTATTGTCATGGGTGATGTGCGGATCGTGGGACGCATGACTCCGGAGTTCGCCCAGATCCTCACCGAACCAGCCCTCGACTTCGTCGCGAGTCTCCATCGAGAGTTCAACCTTCGCCGCAAGCAGCTGCTCCAACGACGAGCTGAACGCCAACAGGCGATCGATGCCGGCCATTTTCCTGATTTTCTTCCCGAAACTGCTCACATTCGTGAAAGCGAGTGGCGTGTCGCGCCGACTCCCCCTGATCTCGAGGATCGGCGCGTCGAGATTACCGGGCCTGTCGATCGCAAAATGATGATCAACGCCCTCAACTCCGGTGCGCGCGTCTTCATGGCGGACTTCGAGGATGCGCTCTCGCCGACTTGGGAAAATGTGGTGCAAGGCCAGATCAATCTCCGCGATGCCGTCCGGCGAACCATCAGCTTCGAAAGCCCGGACGGCAGGGTCTATCGTCTCGCCGACAAGACCGCGACACTCGTCGTCCGACCACGCGGCTGGCATCTCGTCGAACGGCATGTCCTGGTCGATGGAGAACCGATCTCGGCGAGTCTCTTCGACTTCGGTCTCTACTTTTTCCACAACGCGCACGAGTTGCTAGCCAGGAACACCGGGCCCTACTTCTACTTGCCCAAGCTGGAGAGTCACCTGGAAGCGCGCCTCTGGAACGACGTTTTCAACTTCGCCCAGGATCGCCTCGGCATTCCGCGGGGAACGATTCGGGCGACCGTCCTCATCGAGACGATCCTGGCTGCCTTCGAGATGGATGAAATTCTCTGGGAACTGCGTGATCATGCTGCTGGACTCAATGCTGGGCGATGGGATTACATCTTCAGTGTCATCAAGAAGTTCCGCCGGCACCGGGAGTTCCTCCTGCCCGATCGGGCACAGGTCACAATGACCGTGCCGTTCATGCGTGCGTACACCGAACTCTTGGTGCGGACGTGTCACCGCCGTGGAGCACACGCCATCGGCGGAATGGCTGCCTTCATCCCCAGCCGGCGCGATCCGCAAGTCAACGAGATCGCCTTGGCGAAGGTTCGCGAGGACAAGGAACGGGAAGCCAAGGACGGCTTCGACGGGACGTGGGTCGCGCATCCCGACCTCGTCCCCGTCGCGCTCCAAGTTTTCGATCGCGTCCTGGGCGAGCAACCCCACCAGAAGCATCGCCTCCGCGAGGACGTACAGGTGACAGCACGCGACTTGCTGGACGTGCGCGTGCCGGGAGGACGGATCACCGAGGGAGGACTCCGGAACAACGTCAGTGTCGCGCTGCAGTACCTGGACAGCTGGCTGCGTGGCCAAGGCGCCGCGGCCATCTTCAACCTGATGGAGGATACGGCGACTGCTGAGATATCGCGCGCGCAGCTCTGGCAGTGGCGCTTCCATCGCGCCGAACTCGACGATGGTCGGCCAGTCACGGCCGAGTTGTACGTCCAGATCCGCGACGAGGAACTCACCAAGCTCGGCGGAGAAGGAGCCGGTCGGCTTCGAGAGGCGCGCGAGATCCTCGATCGTCTGGTACTCGACGACGAGTTCACTGAGTTTCTCACCTACCTGGCGTACGAGTACATCGACTGAACGGCAGTTATCCGAAGCCAAGAGAGTCCGAGCGCGAAGGAGCTCGTTGCACGAGCTCCTTCGCGCTCGGACGGTGCCCCAATATCAGGAGCTGCCCAGGATCTCGCCGAGCCGCAACCAAGGATCGAATGTGATCGGAAGCGGACAGCAAAACGTAACGCTCCAGGTGGCGCCGGAAACCGCTCCGATTCTATCCGGCATCCGCTTCGCTCTCCTCGTGCAAGACAAGTGGCTCAGTCGGCACTTCTCCCTTCGCCGCGTTTTGCTCGAGCAGATGCAGCACGACCCGCCAATAGCGTTGACGCCCGGGGACGAGGTCCGCGAACGTCACAGCCTGCAAAGAACGAGTACTCCCTGCCCCCGATTCACTCGACCACAGAACCGGTGCTTCCACGGACATTCGCTCCTGCTCGAGTAACTCGAGCAGACCGCGAACCGAAACGGCGAGCAATGCTGCGACTTCACGCGGATCAGGTTCGATAGCCACGAGCGGCTCGTCACGGAGCCAGAAATACAGGTATTGGACTTCTCGGTCGCAGATGTTCGCCTGCACCGCTTCCGACCAGCGCGTTCCGAGCCACTGGATGACGCTCGGTTCGAGCCTGAAGCCTAACTCTTCGTTGACCTCGCGCACGATCGCGGCGAGCATGAGAGGCGCGAGGGGCTGCCCAGGGACGAACTCGCCCGCCTTGAAATGTCCACCGACGCTCACGTCCACGCGCCCCGGCATGGTGTCCTTGGTGAGACTCCGACGCTGGAGGAGCACGCGGAGACCTTCCGGGGTAGCCCACGCGATCCAGAGGTGAAATGCCGGGTGCCAGAGCCCGTTTTGGTGAACCAACCAGCGAGCTGCCCTTTCACCGGTCAGCTCCCCATCCTGGGTCAGGACATCGAAGACCTCATCTTGCGGATCGGTCGTCTCTCGCCGGTACTGCATCGATGCCACACTCCGAACCTAACTGCAGCCGATACGATGGTACGCTTCCCAGCGCAAGAAGGGAGGCGAGATGGAAGCCAAACCGCCGATCGAGCTCGCCGATTTTCAACGCGTCGATCTGCGTGTCGGGCGAATCGTTGCCGTGGAGGAGTTTCCGGAGGCACGCCGACCATCGTACAAGCTCACCATCGATTTCGGGCCGCTGGGGGTCAAGCGCTCCTCGGCAGCCATCCGTCCCTGGTACGCGCCCGAAGATCTCATCGGCCGGCTGATCATCGCGGTCGTCAACCTCCCCGTCCGACGGGTCGCCGGCTTCCCCTCGGAAGTGCTTGTCCTGGGCGCTATCCAGCCGGATGGACGGGTCATCTTGCTCCAGCCAGACCAACCAACCGATCCGGGCAACCCGATCGCCTAGTCGATGACCGCACCGCGCTCGCGCGGACCGGGCGCTTCTGGCGTTCCCACCAGTGACCGGGTAGGGATCATTCGGACAAAAACCCGGATACGATGGACCCCGCGGCGGAGTGTTCGCGTGGAAGTGCCCAGGGAGGTATTCGGGCAAGCACCCAAACGGTGTGGTACAATTCGAGCAGGTCGAACAGAGTGAGTGTTTGGTAGTTTTGGGCAAGATTGGAGCGCTTCGATGACAGCGGCACCACGCACCCGATGGCTGGGGCTCGCGTCGCTCGCCCTCGGTCTAGCCATGATCATCGTCGATGCGACGATCGTCAATGTCGCGATTCCCAGTATCATCGAGGATCTCGGTCTCCAGTTGACTGATGCGGAGTGGGTGAATACGGTCTACTCGCTCGTCTTCGCTGCTCTACTGGTCACGGTCGGACGTCTCGGTGACCTGTACGGACGCAAGCGGATCTACCTCGGCGGGCTAGCCCTTTTCGTCGGCGCCAGTCTCCTCTGTGCCAGTGCTCCATCTGGGACACTGCTCATCGCGGCACGTGCTCTCCAGGGCATCGGCGCAGCCTGCATCCTGCCCTCGACCCTTTCCAGCGTCAACGCCATGTTCCGGGGACGCGAGCGAGCCCTCGCCTTCGGCATCTGGGGATCCGTGATCGGTGGCATGGCAGCGCTCGGGCCGCTGGTCGGTGGTTGGCTGACCACCGACTTCTCGTGGCGCTGGGCCTTTTACATCAATTTGCCGATCGGCTTGGTCGCTGGAACCATCGCCCTCCTCACCGTCCCGGAAACGCGCGATCCTTCAGCGGCTCCTGGCATCGATCTGATCGGCATCGTGACCAGCGCCATCGGATTCGCTGCGCTCGTCTTCGGCTTGATCGAGGGAGAGCGCTATGGTTGGTGGCGACCGACGGACACGTTCCGCATCGGTTCGTGGGAATGGCCATTCGCCACGCTGTCACCTGTGCCGGTGGCCCTGGCCCTCGCTGCGCTGTTCCTTCCAACGTTCGCCCTCTACGAACTCCGGCGTGTCCGAGCCAACCGTCCGGTCCTGCTAGATCTCCGCCTCTTTCGTTACCGCACGTTTCGATGGGGCAATCTCGCGGCCCTGATCGTGAGTCTCGGCGAGTTCGGCATCGTCTTCGTTCTCCCGCTCTATCTCCAGGCGGTCCTGGGCTATACGGCCTTTCAAACCGGCCTGGTCCTGCTGGCTACCGCCATCGGCGCTTTCCTCGGTGGACCAGCGGCGGCTAACCTGGCTCAGCGTTTCGGAGCGCGTCAGGTCATCCGCGCCGGTATGCTCTTCGAGGCGGTCGGCCTCCTTTTGATCGTTCCTTTCCTCGCCCCCGATACCACCGGTTGGCGGCTCGCTCCGGCCTTGTTTCTTTACGGCCTCGGGGTCGGGCTCGCAACGGCGCAGCTCACCTCCGTCATCCTCGCTGAAGTGCCCACAGCTCAGTCTGGCCAAGCTTCCGGAACCCAGAGCACGACACGCCAGGTGGGTGCCGCGCTGGGTATCGCACTGCTCGGCACCATCCTGGCTGCCGGCCTCGGCAGCGGAACGAAGTCGCGCCTGATCGATCAACTCAGTATCCCACCGCAGCAGGCCGCCGCACTGGCACGTGCGGCCAAGCAATCCGCCGGCCAGATTCTCGTCCAGTTACGGACCCAACCCGGTACGCAGCCGATTGTCCAAGCCATCGAGGCTGCCTTCACCGACTCTGCCCGGCGCACCGCATTGGTCGCTGCCGCCTTCATCCTCGTCGGCTTTATCGCCAGTTGGCTAATTCCTGACATCCGGCCAGAACGCGGGCCGACTGCCGTGAGCGAGCCGGCCACCGCTGAATCTCGTCCGACAGGATGAAACTCTCAGCGAGCGAACGAAACGACGAGCAAGAGCACGAGGCCCAGTGCGATGCGGTACACGATGAAGATGCTCGTACTGTAGCGCTGCAGGAAGCGCAGGAGAAAAGCGATGGCGAGAAACCCGGTGATCGCCGCGCTGGCAACTCCGGTCACGAACAGGACTCGCTGCTCCGCAGGAAGACCGGTTTCGACCAGTTTTAGTGTTTCGAGCAGTCCGGCACCGGCGATCGCCGGAATCCCCAAGATGAAGGAAAAGCGAGCGGCTGCCGGGCGAGCGAAACCGAGAAAGAGGCTTGCAGTGATGGTGCTACCAGAGCGGGAAACGCCCGGAAGAAGAGCCAGGGCCTGGGCAAGACCCACAACCAGCCCATCTCGTAAACCGAGTTCGCCGAGCGACCGCCGTCGAGTTCCGTAGCGTTCAGCCAACCAGAGGACAAACCCGAGCACGATCAGGAGAAGACTCGTGAACACGATCGCGGTATCGCCTCCGCCGCCGGAATGAAAGAAATGATCGATGACATCATTGAGAAAGAATCCAGCGAGACCAGCCGGAACCGATCCGATGATCACTGCCCAGCCCAAACGTGACGCAGAGTCCTCGAGTGGGCGGAGACGGATGAGCCCCGCGAACCACGCCCGCCCGATCTGAATCAGATCACGCCAGAAGTAGGCGAGCACTGCAGACAACGTTCCGAGGTGCAGCGCGACGTTGAAGGCCAGCCCCGGTTCCGGCCAATCAAAGAGCCATGGTAGCACGATGAGGTGGGCAGAACTACTGATAGGCAGAAACTCGGTCGCTCCTTGAACGAGACCGAGCACGGCCGCTTGCCAAACATTCATAGTCGCACTGCTTCCTCCGATTCGGCTCGCCGTATCGCCACCCAATCCAGCTGGAGCTTCGACCAATAAAGCAAACCGACCAGCGTGATAGGAAAATAGAGCGCCGCGTGCAACACGATCGCGTAGGAGAAAGCGATCGTTCGAGGGACGCCAGCCAACCCAGCGAGCACGAGCAGGACACCCGCCTCGAACGGTCCAAGGTAGCCGGGCGAGGAGGGGATCAAGGTAGCCAGGTTGGCGACCGCGGTCGTGAGCAGGACGATCGCGGCAGAGAGTTCGAGGCCAAATGCACGCGCGACCGCCGCATACATGGCAGCCTCAGCCAGCCAGGCGAGAACGGAGAGCCCGGCTACACCGCCGAGCGCGGCACTACTGCGGAAAACGGCCACACCCTGAAACCCAGATTCGACCGAACGCTCGGCCCGCTGGCGCACTCCTCGGGGGACCAGCCGAACGATCCAATAGACGAATCGGACCACCCTACCCGAGCGAGCGCTCAACACGAGGAGACCGAATGCCGGGACAAAGATCGCTGCCGCAACGATCGCCACGTGACGCAGGGCCGAGTTCAGCGCAACCGCCGACGCAGCGACGAGGATGAACGCGAGCATCGTCAAACCATCCAGCAGGCGCTCGAGTACGATCGTCGCTAAGGTCGCTGTCTTGCTCACACCGAATTGACGGCTGACTGCATAGGCTCTCACCACCTCACCGGTCCGAAACGGCAGAACATTGTTCGCCATATAGCCAACGGCCACGGCCGGGAAGAGCTGTCGCCACGTCAACCGCCGTACCGGGGCAAGCAGTGTGGCCCAACGGAGTGCTCGCACCACCACACCGCAAAAATAGACCGCGATCGCCGGGAGGAGCCACCAGTAATCAGCGGCCCGGAGCGCTGCCCCCAGAGCCGGGAAATCTTGTCCCCGGAGGGCCAGGCCGAGAAAGACGAGACTGACGATAATGCCGAGTACGACTCGCCGCACGGACGCGCCTTTACTCTCACGGCGCCTGCGCGCCGGACCTGCAGTATAGCAGCCTTCCCGGTCGCCGATGGCGCTCGAGAGTGGTGCAGGAGAGGCTTTTCCTTCTCTCGCCCCAGAGACGAGCACTGCCAGGACGCCCTGAATCGGCATCCGTTTCCGGAACGGTTCGCTCGCAGCCAGGCGAGCAAAAACGACCGAAGCGATTCGCCCCGCTGCCGAGAGGAAGAATTCACCTCACCGAGCGATCGACAACCCGAGCTTCGAACCGACCACGCCGGCCCGACGCTCCGGTTGCCCCGCAGCAGCCCAAGACTGCCCGACCGGTTCTGGCGCTCCCCTTCCTCACTCGCCGATGGCGAAATACTTGAACGCCTCGGCCAACAGCATCTCCTCGCTGCCGGGCCAGCCGCGTCGCCGAGCTTCCGCCGCGGTATCCTGCGCCCAGAGCCGCAGCATCGGCTCGGGATCCCAGTCTCCCAGCTGACTCCGATGCGCTTTCAGGGCTGCGAGCTTCTTTTCGAAGAACGGCGTAATGTCCACGAAGACATCCGGTTCCCGTGCACCGGCCAAATAGACATGCGCCACGATGTGTGGCTCCAAACCTTCTGCGAGCAACTCCGGAAACGTCAGGCGATCACGCGCGCTCGGAAACACTGCCGCCAAGGTCGCTTCCCCGACCGCGATGTGATCCGGATGCTGAATGTAGGACTGTCCATAATATCGAGCTGTCGGGTCCTGGCAGATAACCGCACTGGGGCGGAACCGCCGGACCATGCGAACGATCTCCCGGCGCAGCCCGAGATCGGCGACGACCTCAGCATCGCGGTAACGCAAGAATTCGACATGCTCCACCCCGAGAATCCGCGCTGCCTCGCGCTGTTCCGCTTCACGGAGCGCAGCCAATCGCTCCGGGGTCATGGTCGGGTCGTTGCTGCCTTTGTCTCCGCTCGTCACCAGTACATAGATGACCTGGCTTCCCTGGCTGGCCCAACGGGCCACTGTCCCGGCGCAGATGAACTCCGCGTCGTCGGGATGCGCCATAATGACGAGCACGCTCTCGGGTCGCTCCGGTACCCGCACCACTTCGATCTCCCTTCACTGCACCGTTGGGTCCAGATACCGCTCCCTCGGCCATACCGGTCGAGCAGGTTCAGTCCCCTCCATCCCTGACTCGAGCCACTCGAGGTAGCACCGGGCACTCCGCCGGAACGGTCCCCAATCCATCCCCAGACAGTCCTCAGGATACTGTTCTATCCGCGCGAGCCCGCGTGCCAACACTGCTCGTGCCCCGACTCGATTCCCACGCTGGGCATGATACAGTCCGACCACCACCTGAATGAGACCCCGGTAGAACTCGCGCAGTGAGCCCTCGGTCGCCCGCCAGACATGCTCGAGGATCTCGTGACAGCCGAAGAGGTCTCCCGCCTGGTAGAGCTCGCTAGCAACTCGCCATGCGTCCGGCGGCGATGCCCGGTTGCCGCTTACGTCTGGTTCCCTCACGGACATCCCTCACCTTCGCCCGAGCGGCACGCCCGATCCCGCTCGAGCAGATACTCCCATGCAGCGAGGAGCTGCGAATCCGATCGGATCTGCTCGGCAGGCAGGATCTCGCCACGACGAGGTACGATCGTGACATCTTCGGCAGCGGGGGCAACCGTGATATCCGGCTCGATACCAGTACGCCAGATCACCCGTCCGTTCGGAGTTACCCACACCTGCGTTCCGATGAGCAGAGCCGATCCATCCCGGAGCCGGAACTCGGCGAGCACGGTTCCCGTCCCGAAGGTTCGCTCGCCGATGATGACCGCACGTCGATGATCCTGCAGAGCTCCGGCGACGATTTCGGCTGCGGAAGCCGTTTCCCGATTGACGAGGACGACGAGCGGCAGCGTCACGGGTTGGGCATCCGGCTTGGTACGGTAGACCGTTTCCTTCCCGCTGCGATCGCGCGAACGCAGCACGACCGTATCCGGCGGCAGGAAGAGACCGGCCACATCCACCGCCTGGTCGACCAACCCACCCGGATTGCCCCGCAGGTCGAGAATCACCCCGCGCGCACCAGCTGCTGCTAATTCGCTGAGTCCTTGCCGGGCATCTTCCGCCGTTCCGGCCGCGAAGGAACTCACCCGCAGAAGACCGACTCGTTCCGGAAGCACCGCCCAGCGGACTCCTGAGAAGCGCACTTTGGACCGTAAGAGTCTGACTTCGAGAGGAGAAGCCTTGCCAACCTGCTGGATCACCAGCGTGACCACCGTGCCTTCCGGCCCACGGACGCGTTGCACGACACCATCCAGGCCCAGTTCGGAAACGGGAATCCCGTCCACCGCGACCAACACGTCTCCCGGCTGGATTCCAGCGCGGGCAGCTGGTGAATCCGCGAACACATCGCGGACGACGATCGTGTTGTCTTGCTCGCTGATCTCGATCCCGACACCGGAATACTCGCCAGAGAGTTGTTCACTGTGCTGAGCAAGTTCCTCCGCCGTGAGATATCGCGTATGTCCATCGTCGCCGACCGCATCGGCCAGCCCCCGCAAGGCACCGGCAAGCAAGCGCTGATCGTCGAGAGCTGCCGGATCGACGTAATGCTCGTGCAGCAGCGACCATGCCTCGCTGAAAACCGCCACCGGAGTCGGCATGATCGCCGCTGTAGGCATGATCGCCGGTGTAGGCGTCGCCAACGGTCGCGGCCATTCTTGCCCGATGGCAAATCCCGCCAAGAACAGCGCCAGCGAGAGGAGGACCCACGGCCCTCGTGATGACCCACTGTTTCTCTTTGGCCTCGTTTCCGCTCGCACCGTTCGCCTCCTGCTCGAGGGCACGCTCGTCAGCGGTAAGCATAGTTCTCCCGCGTCGCGCGGAGGCCATCCACTCGTCAGTCGCGTTCGTGCCGTTCGGCGCGCAAGAGATCGAGAGTCTCCACGGCATGTCGCAGGTGCGGGATGACGATGCTCCCACCGACCATCAACGCGACCTGCATTGCATCGTAGAGTTCCGCATCCGACCAGCCGAGCGCGACGCAGCGGTCGAGGTGGTAATCGACACAATCGTTGCACCGCAAGACGAGCGAGGCGACCAGACCGAGGAGTTCCTTGGTTCGTGCATCCAACGCTCCGTCTCGGTAGGTCGCGCTGTCCAGTGCGAAAAAGCGGTTGATTTCCCGATGGCCGATCTCACCGATGCGCTGGTTCATGCGCGCCCGATAGGCGCGGAACTGCTCGAGGCGACTTTGCTGCGTCATCGTTGTCCCGTCCCCTTTCTCGGCCCGCATCCTTTCCCTGTGGCACGAGGGTACCAGCCGCGTGTGGACAACGATGGAGACAGCGCTTCATCACCACGCCAATGGGTCAGTGGCCCGTCCGATGCGGCCCATCGACACGCCTGGACTCTCTTTCGAGATTCATCTTCGAGAGAGGACGCTCGATCCGCCGCGGCAACCGTACACGGTTTTCCTGGACCTCGCGGTCATGACCGTCTGGTTCCTGCCGTTCGCGATCTCGCGAACGGCCCCAAACGAGTGACCGTCCCCGTCATCACAGTGAGAATAGAGCACCCAGAGACCAGCTGCGCGGTAGGCCGAGAGATCGACTTCCCCCGGCGCCACCGCGCTGGAACACGGAACCAAGACCAATCACGCTCGCAGACCAGCGGAGAGAGGCAGTGACGCATACAGGCGCCGTATCGAGCTTGCGGACCCAATCCAGCTAGACGGAACAGCTCACACGCTCTTCACCGCCTCCACCAACCGCTTGAGTGTCTCCTTGGCATCGCCGAAGAGCATGCGCGTCTGTGGCATGTGGAACAGCTCGTTCTCCACTCCCGCAAACCCTGGGCGCATGCTCCGCTTGAGCACGATCACATTCTTGGCCTGATCGGCATTGAGGATCGGCATGCCGTAGAGCGGACTGGACGGATCGGTGCGAGCAGCCGGATTGACCACGTCGTTCGCACCGACCACCAGCGCAACGTCAGCTCGCTGGAACTCCTCGTTGATCTGCTCCATCTCGTACAACTTGTCGTATGGGATATTCGCCTCCGCCAATAAGACGTTCATGTGGCCCGGCATCCGACCAGCAACGGGATGGATGGCGAACTTGACTTCGACACCACGCTTTTCCAGCTCGTTGGCAAGTTCCGCCAACTCGTGCTGCGCCTGCGCCACTGCGAGTCCATAGCCGGGCACGATGATCACCAAATTGGCGTAGGCAAGCAGCACAGCTGTGTCCTCGACCGTCGTCTCGCGGATCGGCTTCGCCTCGGCGACTGCAGCACCCGCCGCTCGAGTCCGGTAGGCACCGAACAGCACGTTGGCCAGCGATCGGTTCATCGCGCGACTCATCAGGATGGTCAAAAGCGAGCCCGAGGCACCGACCAAGGCACCAGCCACAACGAGGATCTGGTTCTCCAGCACGAATCCAGCCGCCGCAGCCGCGAGACCGGTCATCGAGTTCAAAACGGAGATGACGACAGGCATGTCAGCCCCGCCGACCGGGAGGACCAGCAGGATGCCGAAGAGCAACGCGAGCCCGAACATGATCCACACGCTGGCCGACGAACCGGCGAAGCCCAACAACCAGGCCCACATCGCCACGATGCCGGCGACGACAGCGACATTCAACGGAATTTGCAAGGGGAAGCGCACCGGTCGACCAGTCATCAATTCCTGCAACTTGAGAAAGGCGATCACGCTTCCGGTAAAGGCCACCGAACCGACAGTCGTCCCGAAGGCAACGGACACACGCTCGCCAGCGGTGACTGCTCCGCTGGCGACGAACCGCTGGAACTCGGCGACGGCCACGAGGGCCGCAGTTGCGCCTCCCATTCCGTTGAAGAGCGCGACCATCTGCGGCATCGCCGTCATGGGAACGACGCGCGCCAAGTAGATCGACCCAGCTGCACCGACGACGGTCCCGATCAGCATGACCGCGATATTGGCCGGTCGCCAATGGATGTGCGGATCGAGCAGCGTCACACCCACCGCGACGAGGAGCCCGGCCGCGACGAGTTGGTTACCGGAGCGCGCCGTTCGCGGCGAACTCAGTCGCTTGAGGCCGAGAATGATGACGACCGCACAGACGAGATAGACGAGGTCGACGACAGCATCACGCAGGTTCTCGATCACCGCTGCCCCACCACTTCCTTCTCAGGCGCCTTTGCCGTGGACCGCTCCCCCGCTTGGCGAGCAGCTGGCTCCTTCTTCTTGAACATCTCCAGCATCCGGTCTGTCACGACGATGCCGCCGAACAAGTTGCCTGCCCCGAAAAGACAACCGAGAAAACCCAGCAGTAAGGTCAACGGGTTCTCGGCTGTCCCAGCCACCAGAATCCCACCGAGCAAGACGATCCCGTGAATCGCGTTCGTTCCGGACATGAGCGGTGTGTGCAGCAGTGTCGGGACACGCGAGATCACCTCGAATCCGAGAAAGATGGTCAATATGAGAACATAGAGCCCGAGCAGGAGTTCTTGATTCACCGCACTTCCTCCTTGATTTCCTTGAGTCGCTCGAGCGTCGGACCGTGCAAAATCGTCCCGTCCTTCGTGAGGACGACGCCGCGCGTGATCTCGTCCTCCAGATTCCAGACGAACTCGCCCTTGGGCGCAAGGTGCTCGAGCAACGTCGCCACATTGCGGGCATACATTTGGCTGGCCGTATAGGCCATCTCGCTCGGTAGATTCAGTGGCCCCATGATCGTGACGCCATAGCGGACAACAGTCTCTCCCGGTACCGTGAGCTCGCAATTCCCACCCATTTCAGCCGCGAGATCGACGATCACCGAGCGCGGTCGCATCTCCCGGACCGTCGTCTCACGGACCAAAAGCGGCGCCCGCCGACCCGGGACGAGAGCAGTCGTGATGACGACATCAGCTTCCAAACAGTGCCGATGAATCAACTCCTGTTCCCGCCGCAGATGTTCCTCTGCTAGTTCCTTGGCGTAACCGCCGACTTCCTCGGTCGTGACATCCAATTCGAGAAACTTGGCACCCAGGCTCTCCACTTGCTCTTTCACCACCGGGCGTGTATCGAACGCCTCCACCAGCGCACCGAGCCGGCGTGCCGTCGCGATCGCCTGCAATCCCGCAACGCCAGCCCCCAGCACCAGAACCTTGGCCGGTCGGATCGTTCCCGCCGCAGTCATCATCAAGGGGAAAAACTTGGGAAGCTCATTCGCGGCCAAAAGTACGGCCTTGTACCCAGCGACCGTACTCATCGAGGACAACGCATCCATCGGCTGCGCCCGGGTAATCCGCGGAATCGTGTCCATACTGACCGCAACCACACCGCGTTCCGCCAGCACCGCAACGAGTTCGGGTGCGATGAGCGGTTGCAGAAACGCGATGATCACGTGACCCGGCTGCAAGAACTCGATCTCTTCCGGTAACGGACGCTGCACCTTGATGATGACCGAAGCGCGCCGGTAGAGATCGCCCGGCTCGGCAACGATCTCCGCACCCGCCTGCCGATACTCCTCGTCTGGGAAACCAGCAGCCAAGCCAGCTTCCTGCTCGACGATGACCCGGAAACCGCGTTTCAGATATCGTGCAACCGTCTCCGGAGTCGCCGCCACCCGTCGCTCGCGGGGCGCCCGCTCACGGGGAACACCGATGACCAGCCCGGGACCGCTCGATGCCTGTTGCACCACCGCCGCCCTTTCATAGAGCAAGACCTGCTCGTTCCGCCATCGTTTGCCATCCGCCGACTCTCACTCCGAGAGCCCAACGTCGATCGGTGTGTCACCGTAACTCTAGTCATGAGCTTCACGAGCAGTCAAGCAATCCTCGGACGAACGTGCGCGACGATACAGAGTCGCGTAACAGGTGCGCTCTGAGTTGACCATACGATGGGAACCATTCCCGATTCCATGCGGCACACCTGCGCGAGCGCCAGCGTCGGATGACCCGAACCGGATCGCACTGCTGTCACCGCTTGCGCTTCGACCGGTCCAGCACGCATACTCCGAACCGCGTCGGAAACCGACACGTACGGCAGGAACACTGGGAACGAAAGGAGAACCGTGGGGATGAGCGAGTGGGTCTGGGCTCTCGTCCGCTGGGTTCATCTCGTCGCCATGGCCATCTGGCTCGGTGGGCAATTTTTCCTCTTCCTCGTCGTCCGCCCGGTATTGCGGTCGCAGCTCGATCGTCCGACCCAGACCCAACTCACCGCTGCCTTCGGTCGACGCTATTCTCCGCTCGCATGGATCAGCTTGATCGTCGCCATCCTGACCGGCTTCGCGATCGGCGAGCACCGTGGCGTGGCCTGGAGCGCCCTCGTGTCGTTCCCCAGCGCTTACGGGACACTTCTCATTATGAAAATGACGCTCGTCGCACTGATTCTCCTTTTGACTCTGCTTCATGGGCGATTTATCGGTCCTCAGCTCACCGAACTCGCCCGCTCACCTGATCCACGTGATCGACAGCGCTACCGCCAGTTGCTCGATCTTTCCGTCCTGATTTCGACCGCGAATCTCCTCCTGACGCTTTTGATCGTTTTGCTCTCAGCGCGCCTGGTCGCTTAGCCCCACGGTGCTGGAAGGATTCGCAGCATCATGCCATCAAAGTAACCCCACGACCGCAGGAAGTCGTCCCATCCGAAGGAGCGATATTGGCCATCGCCCGGATCGACTACGTAGACCCGCTCTTCGTCATAGCCGTACACGACGACGGCATGTTCCTGCGGAACCAGGATGAACCGTTCGCCATCGGCCTCGCCGATCAAGCGAGGCTGGACCGATGCCAAATTGGTCATCCACACGACCACCGGACGCCCCAGCGAGAGTTCCTCCCGAAGAACGCTGACATCGCCGCGCGCATACACCGCCTGGGCTCGAAATCCGTACCGTTCCAGGATAGGGATGAACGGCTCCGCATAGACCCCATAGTCATCGGTGCCCCCGAAGGTACCGCTCATGTTCCCCCGGAAGCCCCGATGGGGGTTCGGGTGCGAGGGAAGGTTTTCGATGAAGACCCATTCGGAAACGGGCTTCCCCCAATAGGCCGTGACCATGCTGACCGCAGCTGATTCGCAGCTCAATGGCAACGATTGCCGGTAGGCAGGCACACCCGCGAGGAGTACTCCAGCACCGAGTTCGCGCCGAGGGATCACTAATGTCTGTCCAGCCAGGAGACGATCCGGATCGGTGATGCCGTTCGCTTTCACGAGCGTCGACAGTGGTACACCGAAGCGCACCGCGAGCGCACTGAGCGTGTCTCCCGGCTGAACGACGTAGCGTCGAGCGCTGCTGGACGCACTGGTATCCATTGTCGTCTCGGGCACACTCGGAATGACGAGCATCTGCCCGACCAGGATGCGATCCGGATCGGGGAGCCGGTTCGCCTGTCTGATCGACTCGACCGAAACGCCGTAACGCTGCGCGATGCTCGTCAGCGTCTCTCCCGGCCTCACGCGGTGAACGCGCTCGCTGACCAACAGGGACGCCGGAATGCGCAGCACCGCCCCCACGAGAATACGATCTGGATTCGACAGTTCGTTCGCGCGTGCGAGATCCGGTACCGATATGCCATAACGAGCGGCGATCTGGCTCAGGGTCTCGCCAGGTTGAACGACATGCAGGGTCGTTGCATCGGCCCGCTCCGCTGCGAGCGCGGCGATGACCCCGAGTCCGGCCAGCCAACGCCGCCGCCCTCCCCTGGCTCGTGGCAGAGCGGAACGCCCGAACCGCACGAGCGGCTCAGGATCCTGGGCGGGAGCCATTTCGAGCTGCAGTCGTCGCCGCCACCGCTCGCGTTCTACATAACGCTCCACCAGGCCCATGGTCACCGTTTCCCCCCTTTTCGGCAACGGTGAACGGACACTGTGTACGTACACTATAGCGCAGGGCGCGCAGCGGGGCAAGGGAGACCTGGCAGTCCCGACGCAGGAAAAGCTGCGGGATTGCGCGGCTCGGCACCGGGTGAGGCTGCTTGTCGGGAGGCCCGGTCGCATTCCGGCTTGCAGCAGACCAGCGAGACGAGCCGACCGTTCCTCGTCCCCGGACCAGCGGGTGACGGTCATGCCTCGTCGCACGCAATGCAGACTGGGACTCTTATCGAATCGCTCGAGCTGACCTCAGGGAAGAGCGACCGCGGCCGCGGTCCAAGCTGTTCGGATCGCTGCGCCGCAGCAGCCGTTGGGGCCGACACAACCTCCTGCTCACCGCGAAACGGCGATGAACGGTCGTCCCGCAACCGCACTCGTTCAACTTTTCGGGGTCTCGCTCACCGTTCGCGAGCGCTCGAGCAGGCGAATGCCGGTCTCGCTTCCGACGATGACGAGATCCGCCATGTCCAAAAACAGTCCGTGGTCGACGACACCTGGGAGCATCTTGATCGTTCGGTCGAGCCAAGCTGGATCGGCGATCGCACCGAACGCGACATCGAGAATGAGATTCCCATTGTCGGAGCGAAATGGATGCCCAGTCGGACGGCAGCGCAGTGTCGGTCGCCCTCCTAAATCCTCGAGCCACCGAGCGCACCAGCGCCAACCGAAGGGCACGACCTCGACCGGGAGCGGGAAACGCGCGCCCAGAGCTGCGACGAGCTTCGAGTCATCGATGATGATCACCAGGCGGCGAGCCATGCGGGCGACCAACTTCTCGCGGACGAGCGCTCCCCCTCGCCCCTTGAGAAGACCGAGCGAGCGTTCCTCGACCTCGTCAGCACCGTCGATCGCCAGATCGATCCGGTCGACCGAATCCGGATCGCGGAGCTCGATGCCTACCCGGCGGGCCAGGGCTGCAGTACGTTGCGAGGTCGCAACCCCGATCAGCCGAAGCCCATCGTGCAGTCGCTCACCGAGCGCACGCACCGCCAGCTCCGCGGTAGAACCGGAGCCCAGACCGACGATCATGCCGTCTTCGACGAGCGAGGCCGCAAAGCGTGCCGCTCGCTCTTTCGCGCGTTCGGTTCCCACAGTTAGATCCGTTCGGTGAGTTCGAGGGCAGCGGCCACGATGCGCTCGCTCGTCAAGCCATAGGCCCGCAACAAGTCATCCGGTGCGCCCGACTCAGCATAGCGATCATCCAGATCCACGAAACGCATGGGACACGGATGGTGCTGGCTGACCGCCATGGCGACGACGCTCCCCAGTCCCCCATAGTGCAGGTGCTCCTCGGCAACCACGATGCCACGCGTCTCGCGCGCCGCTGCGATCACCGCATCGACATCGAGCGGGCGCACCGTGGCCATGTCGAGGACGCGCGCCTGCACACCGCGAGCAGCGAGTTCCTCTGCGGCATCGAGTGCCATCGCAACCATGAGACCATTCGCGATGATCGTCACGTCGTTCCCCTCGCGCAGACGAAAGGCACGACCGATCACGAAGTCGACTGGTGGCTCGTAGATGACCGGTACAGGCGGTCGGCCCAAGCGCAGGTAGGTCGGCCCCTCCCATTCCAGCATCGCCCGCGTGGCGGCCCGCGTCGCATGCTCGTCGGCTGGCACGAGCACGGCCACGCCCGGCAAGGAGAGTGCAAGGGCGACATCTTCGATTCCCATCTGCGACGGCCCGTCCTCACCGATGCTGATACCCGCGTGACTTCCGACGAGCTTGACGTTGAGGCGCGGATAGGCAACTCCCATGCGGATTTGATCGAATGCGTTGCACAGGAGGAAACACGCGAAACTCGCAGCGACCACGCGCTTACCGCTGGCAGCCAGGCCAGAGGCCACCCCGATCAAATTCGATTCCGCAATACCGACATTGAAGAACCGCTGGGGAAACGCCTGGGCAAAATACTCGGTTCTCGTCGAGTTGCTCACATCGCCGTCGACCACGACCAGATCAGGATAGAGGCCCCCGAGATCACGCAGGGCTTCGCCAAAAGCATCCCGGGTCGCCTTTCCCATGCGTAAACCAGCCCGTGTCCCGATGTTCATGCCAGTTCCTCCAGTGCTCGCTCCAGACGATCACGCGGTACCGCACGTCCGTGCCAGGTAAAGTCCCGCTCGAGGAACGACACACCCTTCCCTTTCACGGTGTGAGCGATGATGCAAACCGGACCGTCTCGATAGGCGCGGGCGAACCGCAACACCTCGTGCACTGCTTCCAGATCGTGTCCGTTCACTTCTTCGACGTGCCAGCCGAAGGCTCGCCATTTCATCGCATACTCGCGGGGATCCGTGACCGCGGCCACTGGTCCAGTCTGTTGATAACCGTTGTGATCGACGATCGCCACGAGGTTCGAGACGCGCCAGTGGGCAGCCGCCATTGCCGCTTCCCAGACTTGGCCCTCTTCGATTTCTCCGTCGCCGAGGAGCACAAAGACGTGATAATCCCGTCCGTCCAGTCGTGCCGCCAGTGCGTGCCCGAGCCCGATCGAAAGCCCCTGACCCAAACTGCCCGTTGAGGCCTCTACCCCCGGCAAGCGACGCATGTTGGGATGTCCTTCCAGTGGGCTCCCCAGTTTACGCAGTGTCCTCAAGAGATCCTTTGCGAAATACCCTGCTTCGGCGAGGACCGCGTACAGGATCGGCGCAGCATGCCCCTTCGAAAGAATGAAGCGGTCACGATCGGGCCAATCGGGACGAGCCGGATCGTAACGCAGGAGACCACCGAAGTAGAGGGCCACCATGATCTCGACGGCCGAAAGCGAGCTCGTCGGGTGCCCGGAACCCGCCTCGGTCGTCATGATCAAGACGGTACGACGGAGTCGGCGTGCCAAGCTCTCCAGCTCTTCGAGTCGATCGGGCGTCAGTCGCGTCTCGATCACTGTCACCGTCTACCCCCTGCTCACCGCAACCCGACACGATCTCGATTGTAGCCCGAACAACCCATTGCAACTGCGACCGAGCCCTCCATCCCTGATCTGTCGCTTGAGGCATGATCGACAACACGGTGCGACCTGGAGCGTTCGTCCTCGCCGGAAACGTCGTCCCCTGCTCGATTTGTCCTGCGCCGAGACGGCCAGCAAACAGCCGACACACAACCGATTCCACAACCCAGAGACTTCACTTCCGTGAGATGGTCCCTCGTCCAACTTGCCAGTCGCTCACGCATCTGCTAGAGTGGGCATGACGCGAGCGATTGCGTCCGGACGCGGAGGGCCTGAAAATGCGCGAACGAACGCGGCCTTTCCTCCATTGCGTGTGCGCAGTGCTCCTCCTGATCATGCTCCCCATACAATCGGTGCGTGCCGTGAGCACTCTTACCGTCGGTCAGCCCGCCACGGTGATGGGAACGAACGGTGACGGTCTCAACCTCCGGGAAGGGCCAGGCTACGACTTCACGGTGATCGTCGTGATGCCGGAGGGTGCCACCGTTCGGGTGATCGGTGGACCGCAGCCCGACGCTCGCGGTAATCTCTGGTGGAATGTCCAGTGGGGCGAGAAGAGCGGGTGGGCGTTAGCGGACTACCTCGCCCCGTCCAACGACGAGAATCGCCCCTCGAGCAGCTTCCAGATGCGAGCCACCTTTCGTATTTTCGCCCATAGCCTCGGCTTGGTGGGAGAGCGCACGGCTAATGGGCACGTCATCCAACCCAATGACTTTTTTGTCACGCTTCCCTGTACCTGCGCACTGAGCTCGCGAGGCGGGCACGAGTTCCAGGTCCTCGTCGAATACAAAGGGCGGAGCCTGGTCCTCCCGGTGTGGGACGTCGGCCCCTGGAACGTGGACGACGACTTCTGGAATCCACCCGAAGTCCGCCGCTGGAAGGGGCTGCCACAAGGCGTCCCCGCCGCTCAAGCCGCCTATTTCCACGGCTATAACGGCGGCAAAGACGGCTGGGGCCGTCCCGTCAGGAGCCCGGCGGCGATGGATATCGCTGACGGTGCCTTTGCGGCCCTCGGTATGACCCAATCCGACTGGGTCACCGTCACGTTCCTCTGGCTGGTCAAGGATCCACCCTCGCCGCTCCCTGCTCCGCCACAAGGCTACGAGGAGATCGTTACCGTTCATCCCGGTGAGCGCCCGCCAGTGGATCCCGTTGCCGCTGCCGATCCGGCCCGCTACATCTACATGCCCGAAACGGGGCACAACGTCCCTGTCTTTCTCCATACGGCCTGGCAGCAGGGAGGAGGATGGCAGCGCTACGGTCTGCCGATCAGCGAGTTCTTCCGCGAGGTCGGCATCGATGGTACCGTGCGATTCGTCCAGTATTTCGAGCGTGCTGTGCTTCTCTATGACCCAGCCTCAGGCAACGTGAGCGAACTCCCGGTCGGCTATTACGCTGCCGCGCCATTCGAGGCCTGGCAACCGGTCGAACTGTTCCCCGACTCGACGGACCGGCTCTACTTCCGAGAAACGCGCCACTCGTTGAGTAACGGCTTCAAAGCGTACTGGTCCGCCAACGGCGGACGCGCTGTCTTCGGTCTCCCCATCACCGAGGAGTTCCGGGTGGATCTCCCCGATGGTCGCTGGTATATCGCCCAGCTCTTCGAGCGAGCGCGGCTGGAGTGGTGGCCTGACCGTATCGGTCAGCCAGACGAGATCACGCGTGGACGCATCGTTGCCGAAATCGTCGCGGCCCAGTATCCATAGCACGACGAAACGTGCACGGTGACGAGCAGCACTTGCTCGCTTCCGTGCACGGCAGATATACTGAGTGGCGAGTCTCCCGTCCCGGGCACTGGTACGATCGTCGATTTTCGCCGAATCCAGTCTTGAGGGCCCGGGCGGACGACGCAGGTCCAAACGGCGTCGCCCGGGCTCGTCCGTTCATGATCGGCGGGGACACGATGCGCCGAGGAGTGCTTGTCTTTTTCATCGCTGGAGTTTTCAGCTTCGTCGCCTGGTCCTTTCGGGATCCGGAGATGGTTACCGGTACCCTCGAACGCTTGTCTCCCCGCGTGGTACTCGCTCTCTTGCTCGTGCTCAGCGCGAACGAGGCAATCAAAGCCATCCGTTGGGCCTGGTATCTCCGGGCAGCACAACTTCCCCTTCGCTTCCGCGATAGCATCACCAGCTATCTGGCTGCTCAAGCCGCGAGTGCCCTTCCTGGCGGCTCGATCCTCTCCGCCCGCCTCGCCGAAGAGCACGCAAAGGGTCGTATCGGCTTGCGTCACACTGCTCCCCCACTCATCGCACAGGGTCTCGGTGATGTCTTCGCTGTCGCTCTCTTGGCGCTCATCGGGATCGCTGCTTCCCCCCAGCCGAACGCGCAACTCGTGGCACCGGTGGCAGCCCTGATCCTCGCGCTCCTCCTCATCACGATCGCCCGCTCCGAGCGATCCGGTACCGCCCTCGTCGGTGTGCTGCGACGTTGGCGCCTGACGCGACGACTGGTTCCGGTCGAGGAAGACGCTCGTCGCACACTGGTCGCCCTGTTGAATGGTCGTGCCCTCATTCCAGGAACCATGACCAGTATCGCTTCCTCGCTGTGTGCGGTCGCGATCCTGATCATGCTGGCCAATGCGTTGACGGTGCGCGGACTCGCACCGTTGGAGGGGCTCTACGTGCACGGGATGTCGATGCTCGCGCACCTTTTCCTGCCTGTTCCCAATGGCTTCGGCACGACGGAGATCAGTCTGGTCGGTCTCCTCAACTGGATCGGCATCGGATTCGGCCGCGCGACTGCGATCGCCATCACCTATCGTGCTCTCGGGATCGGGTTCCGCACGCTGATCGGGCTGGCTGTCCTGCTGCTCCGTTACTATCATCTCATCCAGCTGCGCTCGCCTGCACAACCGGTTCCGACGACCCTACTCGACGTCGCGTCGGAAGCCAGCGATTAGCGCCCCTCCCTCGTCTCCCCAGTGGACAAACGGCGATCTGGTTGACGCTTTCCGCTGAGTAGCCCCGCCGATGGGTTCATCGGGAGAGAGGCTGACACCGTCCAACTGGTCACGCTTGCCACCGCGCCTTGCCAGCGCATACAGTTGCGCTCGAAGTGTGGACAACGAGCGGAGCGAAACTGATGCGCCCCCTGCTCGTCGTGCTACATGACCGCCCGCTGCAAAGTTTGCGGGCAGCCGCACGTTTCTGGGAGATCGCTCCCACCGAGAGCGCCGCGGAACTCACTGGTCTCCTCTATCCCATCCTCACCGACGCATGGCAGGTGGCGTTGGCACTGGAACGGCTGGGTGAACTGGCCGAGGCTGCCCTTTGCATCCTCGCTGAGCGACGTCTTCCGCTCTCCCCCAACGAGATCGCGCGAACGCTCGGCCGAGACGAGGGAGCGACGATCGCGGTCCTCCGCCAACTCTACGTGGCCGGTCTACTGGCCAGCGAGCCATCCGGTGAGGGGCCGCGCGTCTTCCTGCCAAACGAGGTCGCTCGCGTGATCCAGCGACTGGAGCACGAGCGGTCTGATCCGATCGGGCCAGATGGTCCGCTCCCTGCACTCTTCGGTCAGCTCACCGATCATGAGTTGCTCGAACTGGCCGAGCGATACGGCTTGGCAGTCATTCCCTCCGTCACCAGTCGAGATCAGGCCCTCGGGTATCTCGTCTCCCGGCTCGTCGACCCGACGGTTCTCTACCGCATCTGCACCGGGCTTTCCCCGCGTGCTCGGCAGCTGCTGACCCATCTCGAGAGCCGTCGTGCGCCTATACCCCTGAGTGAGCTCCTGCGCGATCGTCGCTGGACGTTCGGCGAACTCCGTCGCACTGTTAGTGAACTTGCCCGCTATGGATTGGTCTGGCGGACATTCGAGGGCAGCGCCCGCTGTCTCATGGTTCTCCCGACGTTGACCCTCGGTACTTCCTCGACACCGACTCCACAGCCGATCGACGACGTCTCGGTCACCACTCAGGCTCCTCCCCAGGCGGCTGTTCTCGACCTCCTGCTACTCCTCGCGTGCTCGCTTCGCTCCGGCACAGCCTGGCCTCGCGAGAGCCGGCCCCCCCGACCACTCGTCGCTGCGATCGCACGCCAGCACTGGTTCTGGGAAGATGCAAGCCATTCCCTCGCCTACTTCATCTTCCTTCGTCGCTGTGCGGGATCGCTCGGCCTGCTCACGCCGCAGGGTGAACTCGCTCGCCCCCGTCTTGCAGCCTGGCTCCGTGCTTCGTTCGCTGAGCAAGGACGACGACTGTTTCGAGTCTGGAGCGCAACGAGTGACCCACGCGATCGGGAACTGTTGACGGCACTGGTCCGACAACTCCGCACCCTCCGGGTCGGTGCGTGGTACGAGTGGAACGAAGTGGTTCGCGAGAGTCTCGGCGGCACTTCCAGCGAACGAGAAGAAGCACGACTGCAGGAATTGGAGTGGTTAGGGATCGTGCAGCGTGGGCGGACGGCTGACGGCACCCGAGCAATCCGCCTCACGAGCTGGGGAAGCTGGGCACTGGGGATCCTGCGCTCCGTTCCCCAAATCGACATGCGCGCTCTCTTCCAGACTGAGAATGGTCTCACGCTCGAGCTCCCCGTTCTCACCCCCGAAATCACGTGGATCGCCTCGCTTCTAGGCACGCTCCACTCTTCTCGACCGATCCCGACGTGGCTCCTTTCAGCCCGCACGGTCGAGGATTTCGTCCGGACGGAACTCCGTTCAGGATCGTTCTCGCTCTCCCTCACCGATCTTCCCACCGCAGTGATCGAGCTCCTGGAACGCGCGCTCGGATCACCGCTCCCGTCCAGCTGGCAAGAATCCGTCCGCGCTTGGCTCGCGCACAGCAGACCGGCAGTCGTCCGCCCGGCACTCGCGGTGCGCTTCGCGAGCACGAGCGATCGTGACCAGGCCCGGGCGCTCCTCGAAAAAGTCGTCGAGTCGATCACCCCTCTCGACGAGACGACGCTCGTCGCTTGGCTTCCCGAAACGAGGGTCCGCAGGACCATCGAGTCAGTGCTCCGAAAAGGCGGCTTCCTGGTCGAATTGCAGGATCATGCCGGTACCGACCATCGGACGAAGCGCTAGGCACTCACGACACCCCACTTCATGCTCTACTGAGGAGACCTCGTTGCACGCTCTTGTGCAGCACGCTCGGCTCGGATGGAAACGAGCGCTTGCGCAACTGCAGCGCTCGCATCGCTAGCCACCACGTTGGCGAGCGAGCGTCCCTGCTCGTCGAACGCGACACAGGCGAATTCTCCTCCCGAATAATCGATGACGAAGGAGGCACATTCCTTCGCCAACTCCGCAAGAAGCCGTTCCAGGCTCGGCACCAGAATCTCTTCCTCGCCAGCAGCACGCTCCGGACTGGTCACGAGTGTTACCGCGTGAGGATGTCCCTCCTGATTGACGAGCCAGTCTCCAGGTTCCGGCTGGAGCCCTTTGCCGAGCCAGCGCGCGTACCGGACACAGATCGTCACGTATGCATCGGATGGTCTCGCCATGCCGCTTTCCTCCTCCGCAACAGAACCACTCGTCGATGACTCCGAGCTTCGCCCTTGACACAGGATGCCGCGGCGGGCATCCTACGAGTGGGTTGTGAAGGCGCTCACAGGCGGAGCGCCTTCGGTGATAGTCCGCTGAGGCACCCTCATCGCCCAGCGGTGCGCGGGAAGGGATGGACCGAGCGCCCTGCTCGGGAAAGCGGAGGAGGCGAGATGACGCCAGCCGTCGTGACGGCCGAACAATGGCAGCAGATCCACCAAACGCTCATTTGGTTCTGGGCTTTTCTCGGCTGTATTGTCGTCTTCGCTGCCAACATGCTCGTCGCCTATGCGATCATTCCCTCCCTCGTCTCGACACGCGACCTCCCCGCGAAGGTGGCTGCGATTCGCCCTGTCCTCTTTGCGCTCGCCGCGATCTTCCTGATTGCCGCTGTCTTCGCCTTCGTGAACGTCGTCAACGGAATCCAAGTCCTCTACGAGATTTGGCCGCAGCGCTGGATTTGAGCCGAGGCAGAACCGACCTAGTCGAGAGCGAGTCGAGCTGAAGAATGGAGTCGGTGGGATGCGATACGTGCGGCTGATCTTGTTCGTCTTGATCGTGCTCGTTGTCATGGCTGTTCCGCTTGCTCTCGTGCTTGCGCGGAGTTACTTCCTCGCCCCGACAGCTCAACCGGTCAAAGCACAGCCGATTCAGTTTCCCCATTCCGTGCACGTGCAGGCAGTCGGCTTGGACTGCACCTATTGCCACCGGAATGCGACGACCTCTGCCCAAGCGACACTCCCGCCGCTCGAACTCTGTATGCAATGCCACAAGATCATCCCCACACAGGGCCGTCCTGAACTCGAAAAGCTCGTCGCCGCCTTCCAGCAGGGACAACCGATCTTGTGGAACAAGGTCCATCAGCTTCCCGACCACAGCCACTTTGTCCATTCGGTCCACTTGAGTTTCGGCTTCCAGTGTTCGACCTGCCACGGCGATGTTGGTGCCATGGGCAAGCCCGGGGTGAAGCAGGTTCGGGATCTCCGCATGGGTGACTGCATTACGTGCCACCAGCAGAACGGCGCACGGACCGACTGCTCGGTGTGCCACTACTGATCCGAACAGACGGCTCGACGACAATGTGGGGAGGCTGACATTGGAGATGGGCATGCGGCGAAGACATTTTCTCAAGGTGGCCGCAACCTCAGCGACCGGTGCTGTCTTGTTCGCGGGATGCGGTCGCATCGGAGACGGTGTGCCAGAAAGCGAGTTCAAGATTGCTCAGCCCGTCTTCAACACCAACGATTGGGTGTATGGGCGTGACGCGTGGTTCGCGACCGCTGCGCCACCGGACCAGGGGGGATACGGACTGATCGTCCGCGTCTTCGAGGGGCGCGCCAAGAAGGTCGATGGAAACCCTGATTTCCCTGGCATCCATGGCAAGAGCGATGCCCGAGCGCAGGCGCTCGTCCAGGAGCTGTACCACCCCGATCGTCTCAGCGGAGCGCGTCGAGCCACTTCGCGCGGGAGCGGCCAATTTCAGACTATTCCGTGGGATTCAGCTCTCCAAGAAGTGGCCCAGATCCTCCGCGAGGTGGGTGGCGAGCACGCCGTCCTCATCACCGGTCGGCTGAACGCATCGCAAGCTGCGATCGTCGCGGCCTTCCGGAAGGCTACTGGCATTCGCCACGCCGTTCTGGAACCGGACGAGTTCGTGGTACTCCGCACCGCTATTCGGCGGCTCTTCGGGGTGAGCACGCTCCCGATTCCTGACCTGGCCAACGCGCGCTTTCTTCTCAACTTCAGTGCCGACTTCTTGCACGGCTGGATCGCACCCGTCGCACTGGCGCACGCCTATGGCGAGTTCCGGCAAGGAAAGCCGGGTCAGCGCGGGCTGTACTATCACGTCGGCCCTCGGCTCTCGGGGACAGCCGCGAATGCTGACCGATGGTTCCCGATCATTCCTGGGTCGGAGGGGCTCGTCGCGCTCGCGATCGCTCAGGTGCTCTCGACCGAGGGGAAAGCCCCGCAAGATCGCCTCGATCCCTACCTGACGGCGCTCGGGCTGGATGTGACCCGACTGGCGAGTGATTACGCGCCCGAACGAGTCGCCCCAGCCACGGGCCTTTCAGCCGAACAGATCCGCGAACTCGCGCACGCGCTCGTCGAGCATCAGCCGGCCGTGGTCATCGCTGGTACGAGTGCTGCAGCAGCCACCAATGGTCTTTTCAACTTGGTGGCGACGTTCGGCCTCAATTGGATACTCGGCTCGGTGAACCAGCCTGGCGGCCTGCTCCTCAATCCTGAGCCGCCATTGCCCGACCTGCGTGTACCCGATGACGCCATCCTCTCCCTTCGCGGCTGGACAGAGCTGTTCGAGCAAATTCGATCGGGCACGATCAGCACCGTCCTCGTCTACCGCGCCAATCCGGTGTATGCCCTCCCCAGTGCCAGCGGTGCGCGTGAGGCTCTCCAGGCCGCCAAGCATGTCGTCAGCTTCTCGCCCTTCCTCGACGAGACCACGACCTTGGCTGATCTGGTTTTGCCGGACCAGGCTTGGCTCGAACAATGGGGGTTGAGCGTTCCCGATCCTGGCCCCGGCTTCGCAGCGGTCGCCATCCAGCAACCGGTGGTTGCGCCCTTCCTGGATGCCCGCGCCTTCGGCGATGTCCTTCTCGACCTTCTCCGCCTCCTCGGCCAGGACCAGCCGTGGAGCACGCAGGAGCAAGCGACCAAAGCGCTCGCCCTGCAACTCCGGTCACTCGGCCGCGGAAGCGTTACGGCGACGAACGACAAAGAGTTCCTCGTGACACTCCAGGCGCGAGGTGGGTGGTGGGACGAGCAGAGTCGGGCGACCGGCAGTGCACCGTCAACGACCGCAGTGCAGCCGCGCGAGCCGGCCTTTGCGGGCGAGCAGAACCAGTTCCCTTATGTCCTTCATCCCTATCCATTGCCGTCGCTCGGCTACGGAGAACTCGCCCACCTGCCCTGGCTGCAGGGACTCCCGGAACCGATCAGCACGAACGTCTGGCAGACCTGGATCGAAGTGAGTCAGGCGACCGCGGACGAACTCAGGCTCCATACCGGTGATCTTGTCCGCGTCCTCACGCCACAGGGAGTCGCTGAGCTACCGGTTTACGTCAACCCAGCAACGCAGCCTGGAATCATCGCCATTCCGTTCGGGCAGGGACATACAGCGTACACGCGGTACGCCGAGGGACGCGGAGTCAATCCGGCGACGCTCGTTGCGCCAGAGACCGAACCGGATACCGGTACCTTCGCCTGGGCAGCCACGCGCTGCCGGATCGAGAAGACCGGACGCCGGGCTCGCCTAGCTCGCTTCGAGGGTATGGTGCCAGCGTTCCAGCTGGAGGAGTTCCCGATCGTCCGCGTGATGGCACCGAAGGCCTGAGCGGGATGGATCAGGGAGAGGAAAAGGACGGGACGCATGCCACGCTGGGGAATGGTGATCGATCTTGACCGCTGTATCGGGTGCGGCGCCTGCGTCGTCGCGTGCCAGGCAGAGAACAACGTTCCGATCAATACCGAGGACGTCTATCATCAGCGCCGCGCCATCGCCTGGATTCGACTCGAGCGGTACTGGGAGGGCGAATACCCGAACATCAAGGCACGCTACATTCCGGTACCCTGCATGCAGTGCACCAACGCTCCTTGCGAACCGGTCTGTCCGGTTTATGCGACCTACCACACCAACGAGGGTATCAATATGCAGGTTTATAACCGCTGTATCGGCACTCGCTATTGTGCGGTCAACTGCCACTGGCACGTCCGCTTCTTCAACTTCTGGGAGCCGAAGTGGCCCGATTCGCTCAAGAACCAGCTCAATCCAGACGTCACGGTACGGAGTCGTGGCGTCATGGAAAAGTGCAACTTCTGTGTCCATCGCCTCGTCAAGGCCGAGCAGAAGGCGAAGACTGAAAAGCGATCCCTGCGTACTGACGAGGTCACGACTGCTTGTGCCCAGGCATGTCCGACCAGTGCCATCGTCTTCGGAGATCTGGACGACCCCAACAGCGCGGTAAGCAAGTTGCTCGCCCAGGCTGAACAGGAAGGACGCGTCTACCGGTTGTTGGAAGATCTCGGTACCGATCCGAAGGTCTATTACCTGAAGAAGATCGATCTCGAAGCTGCTGAGCACGCAGCAACGCACTGAGCGCTGATGAGCGAACGGGGTGAGGGGATATGGCGACACACGGTCACGCACACGGTCATGAACTCCAACGCACCTGGGAACTCGCACCGGCGGACGTGCTGGGATCGGCGCTGCGCTGGATGCGCAGTACCGCTGCAGCCCTGCGGCGACCACTCGTCATCGCGGCGATTCTCTTCGTGATCGGTATCGTGGCGATCGTCGCCTTCCCGCTACGTCAGGGTTTTGCCAATCGTCAGGCGTGGACATACGTGGCAGCCGCCTTCCTCTACCTCATGTCCACCGCGGCAGCCGCCCCCGCTCTCTCCACTGCCCTGCGCGTGGCACGGAGCCATTGGCGTCGACCAGTCAATCGTGCCTCGGAAATCTGGGCGGTCACGCTGGTCATCCCCTTCCTGCTCTACCTCTTGCTCCTGCCTACCTTTCCTGGCACCGAAGACCGCTTGTCGGTCTGGTTCGGCTGGCCGCTCTCACCCTGGCTTTGGGGTGCGATTCTCCTGCTGACCCTGACGGGGGCCGGCTACCTTTTCGCCTGGTTCAGTAGCTTGCCGGATCTCGCGATCGTCCGGGATCACGGTGAACCAGCGCAGCGCGGCTTTGCGGCTTGGCTGAGCCGTGGTTGGGTCGGCTCCCATCGTCAGTGGCGCATCTACGAGAAGGTCGTGAACAACATCGGTGTCCTCTACGTCCTCATCTATGTCCCAGTGATGACCGTCCTGGCCTCGGACTTCATCATCGCGCTCATCCCCGGTTATTTCACTGCTGTGTTCCCCGCCTATTTCACGATCACCTCGTTCCAGGCAGGGATCGCACTGACGATCGTGACCATGGCTGTCCTCCGCCGCTGGGGCGGGCAGGCTGATTACCTCGGCCGCGAGCAGTTCTGGGCCCTCGGCAAGATGCTCCTTGCCTTCTCCTTGCTTTGGTTCTACTTCTGGTGGTCGGAATTCATCATCTTCTGGTATGGACGCACGCCCCGTGAAATCGACATACTCCGGTTCCTGATGTTCGAGACCTATTTATGGCCGTTCGTGCTCTCGTTCGCGATGAACTTCGCCCTGCCCCTGCTGATCCTCATGTGGAACCCGATTCGCCGCAGTATCGCCGGGCCGACCGTCGTTGCCGCGATCGTCCTCATCGGCAATCTCATCGATCGCATTCGCCTCACCTCCGCAGCCTTCTCCCAACCGGACAGCGCTCTACTCGGACATGCTCACGAACTTCACGAGGTTCCCGCAGCATATATCCCAGGCATCAGTGACATCCTCATTCTCATCGGCATGCTGGCTGGTGCTCTGGCACTCGTTCTCTGGGCCGCACGCTACTTGCCCTTCCCCTCGGTCGCCGAAGTCGTCGGCGGACTGTGGCTGCGTGCCCATCAGCCATTCAAGCACGCGCGACTCATCGTGATCGGGAAGACGGAATGAGACTGATCGGTCGATCGGATACAGAAGCGAGGCTGGGGGAGAGCGATGCAAGAACGACATCGGCTCGGTGAAGAGGAAATCACGCGGGAACTCCTGCGTCCTCTCGTGACAACACCGGCCATGATGTGGGTCGGATTCATCGGACTGGGCGCTGTTCTCGCCATCTTCGTGTTCGCGGTCAGTTGGATGTTCTATTGGGGTCTCGGTGTGACGGGTCTCCAGCGCCCCAATATGTGGGGCTTCATGATCGTCAACTTCGTCTTTTGGATCGGTATCAGTCACGCCGGCGTCATGATCTCTGCGATCCTCCGTCTCACTCAGGCTGAGTGGCGGCGCCCGGTTACTCGCGCTGCTGAGGTGATGACCATCTTCAGTCTCATGACCGCCATGCTCCATCCTGTCATCCACACCGGCCGCCCGTGGCGCACGCTCTACTGGGTCTTCCCGTACGATTTTTGGCGCAACCTTTGGCCGGACGTTCGCGGTCCACTCGTCTGGGACCCCAGCGCCATCCTCACGTACCTAACAGGAAGCACTCTCTTCCTGTACACGACGATGATTCCGGATATGGCGCTCGCGCGCGACCGCACGACCGGCTGGCGACGTGTCTTCTACACGATTCTCGCCCTCGGCTGGCGCGGGAACGAGCGACAGTGGAAGATGCAGACCATCGCTGGTTTCCTGCTCTCCGGGTTGATCCTCCCAGTCTTCGTCTCGGTTCACTCGATCGTTTCCTGGGACTTCGCTGTCTCGCTGGTTCCCACTTGGCATGCGACCGTCTTCGCACCGTACTTCGTGATCGGCGCCATCCACTCCGGTGTCTCGGCGGTGGTCACGCTCATGGCCTTGATGCGCTGGCTCTTCCGCTTTGAGAACTATATCCGTCTCGAGCACTTCGACGCGATCGGGCGGCTCCTCATCGCTGTCGGCACCGGGTGGCTCTGGTTCTTCCTGCTCGACATCTTCTTTGCCATCTATCCGCAGGAGGCGCGTGAGCTCGAAATCATGCAGTTCCGTCTCTTCGAGTGGCCTTTCAACGTCCTGACAGCACTGATCTTTATCTTCGGGTATTTCATCCCAGTCCCGATCTGGGTGTTCCAGCGTTTCCGCCGCAACGTCAAGATCATGTTCTGGACCTCGATTCTCGTGAACGTCGGCATGTGGGCCGAGCGGTACTGGCTCATCAAGCCTGGTCTCATGCGGAAGTACGAATTTACCTTCGACTGGAACTGGTACCGGCCGTCCATCGTGGAAATCAGTATCGTGCTCGGTTCCTTCGCGCTCGTCGGCTTCCTCCTGTTGGTCTTCTCCAAGATCTTCCCACCGATTTCCGTCTGGGAAGAGAAGGAAGGCCAGCACTTCGCCCAGCAGCTGCGAGTCGGTAAGCGTGTCGTCAACGCGATCGTGCGGGAGTTTTAGTCGGGCAGGCAGGCAAGGGAAAGCGAGGCGACGATGGCGATCCGTGAAGTTCTCGGGCTGTACCGTGATCTCGACTCAGCTGTTGCCGCAGCTGACGCGCTGCGTGATGCCGGCTTCAGTCGCAGCGAGTTCGAAGTGCTCTCCAATGCTCCGTATCCCGAAGGGACCTTCGGGGAAGAATCCGGAATCCACCGGCTCTTCGTCTTCCCCCTGATCGGGGCTGCCTGTGGTTTCGCCGCCGGACTGCTCATCACTGGCGGCACGCAGCTTTCCTATCCGCTCCTCACTGGAGGCAAGCCGCTGCTTTCGATTCCGCCGATGATCATCATCATGTACGAGGGTACCATGCTGGGCGCTCTGATCTTCACCGTACTCGGCGTTCTCTTCGAGTCTCGGCTTCCCTGGATCGGTCGCGCGCTCTACGATCCACGCATCACCCAGGGCTATATCGGCATCCTGGTGCGCACCGCACCGGAACGTGAAGCCCGCGCGATCGAGGCGCTCCGGAAGGCGAATCCCGAGGACATTCTGACCGAGAGCGGGAACGCCGGACGGCAACCGGCGCGGAGCTAGCGGAGACGAAGGAGATGCGGAGAATGGCAGGAAGTCCCATCCGCTCGAAAACCGCACGTCGCCTCGTGCTCGGCCTCCTGGCCGGCACGGCGCTGGCGTTGCTCGGGAGCGCGTGCGTCTCGTCGAACACCTATCCGATCGACTTCTTCAGCGAAATGCACTACCAGAAGTCGTTCCGTGCTCAGGAGCCTCCGCGCCTGGATGTTCCTGCGGGTGTCGTCCCGATCACAGGGGGCGAACCACAATACACGCTGGAAGAAGCGCGGAACCTCCAGAATCCTTTGGCCAACGATCCACAGGCTGCAGCACGCGGGCAGCAACTCTACGCGGTCAACTGCGTCGCATGTCATGGCCCTCAAGGTGATGGAAAGGGACCGATGTCCGTCTACTGGGGGTTGGTCCAGGGTGCTGTTCCTCCATCGAATCTCAAGGATCCCGCTGTAGTCTCACGTACCGACGGGGAACTCTATTGGATCCTGACGAATGGCTATACCTCGCCACAAAACCAAGTGCAGTATCCGCACAACCTTACCAATATGCCCGCCTTCGGCAAGCTCCTCACCCCAGAGCAACGCTGGGCGCTCGTGAGTTACATCCGCCAACTCCAAAAGCAGTAGTCGCGTTATCTCCTCGCTAGATGCTGAGCACCCGGCCAGTAGCCGGGTGCTCTTTTTGCTCGCAGCACGTCACGATCACCTCTGAGGGGCGTTCTTTAGCTTCCCGGTGGCTCCACTCATCATTCGCGAGGAAAAGCATATTTGGCGGTAGACGACGGAGCGCAAACCGAGCGCCTCATTGGCACGAACGCCCATCCGTGCTGACGCCGCCCCGCGATGCACCTCCCCGAATCCTTCGTGCCATCACCGCGTTCGTCTCACTCGATGGGTGAGGATCCACGGCTTGCGTCTCTCCGCACGATGCGTCACGATGGTACCCGGCGGGATGGATAGTGTGAGGACGCGAGGAGGCACCATGACAGGACCTCAGTACGATGCGATCGTCATCGGATCCGGGCACAACGGACTCATCGCTGCCGGCTACCTGGCCAAGGCTGGTAAGCAGGTGCTCGTTCTCGAACGACGTCCCATCATCGGTGGAGCGACCGTCACCGAGGAACACTTCCCTGGTTATCGACTGTCCACTTGCTCCTATGTGTGCAGCCTGCTCCTTCCCGAAGTGGTTCGCGACCTCGAGATGCCCAAGTACGGTTACGAAGTCCGTCCCTTCGACCCGCAATATTTCGTACCGTTTCCGGATGGGCGTTACCTCATGGTCTATCTGGACGAACGTCGGACACACGCAGAATTAGCTAAGTTTTCTCGACGCGATGCAGAACGATGGCACGACTACTGGGCTATGTGGAACCGCATGATCGCTCGCTTCCGGCCATTCATTCTGCGCCCGGCACCGACGCTCGGCGAACTCGAACAAGCATTCGCTGGGCCAGACGGACTCGAGGATCTGCGCACGCTGCTCCTCAAGAGTATCGCTGAAGTGTTGGACACTTTTTTCGAGAGCGAGGAGATCAAGGCTCCGCTTTGTACTGGCGGAGTGATCGGTGTGAACCTCGGCCCCAAGTCGCCCGGGACTGCCTATGTCAAGTTTCATCATCTCTTGGGGAATCTCAACGGTCACCAAGGTGCCTGGGGCTTCGTCCGCGGCGGCATGGGCAGCATCGCCGAAGCGCTTGCCGGTTTCTGCCGCGATCACGGCGTGACGATCCTCACGGATGCTGAAGTCGCTGAGATCGACGTCAGCGACGGAACGGCCCGTGGTGTCCGGCTGACCGACGGTCGACGCTTCTCAGCGCGTGTCATTCTCTCCAATGCCGACCCCCAGCGAACCTTTCTCCAGATGGTCCCCGCGAACGCTCTGCCGGCTTCCTTCCGCGACGCGATCACACGCATGAAAGTCAAAGGCTCGGTGGTTAAGGTACTCCTGGGATTGAACCAGCTGCCGAACTTCCGCTGTTTGCCCGGAACCGAGATCGGCCCCCAGCACACCGGTGGGATCGTCATCAATCCCTCGATCGACTATCTCGAACGGGCTTGGGAAGACTGTAAGCACGGCAGGCCATCGGCTCGACCGTTCATGGATTGCTACATCCAGTCAGCGACCGAGGACGGTCTTGCCCCACCCGGCAAGCACGTGATGTCCCTGTACGTCCAGTACGCACCGTATGACCTCGCTGAAGGCACTTGGGAGGAACGAAAAGACGAGATCGGTCGCAACATCATCGATACGCTCGCGGAATATGCACCTAACATGTGGGATGCGATCGAGCACATGAGCGTCCTCGGCCCGCGCGATATCGAAGATGTCATCGGCATCACCGGCGGAAACATCTTTCACGGCGAGATCACTCCTGACCAGATGTTCGTCTTCCGCCCGGCTCCCGGCTTCTCCGGTTACGAGTCTCCGATCGAGCGACTCTACCTCTGTGGGTCGGGGGCCTGGCCAGGTGGAGCTGTTTTCGGGGCGCCGGGACGCAACTGTGCACTGCAAGTCTTGGCCGATCTGGAGCGTCGCGGGGGTTGAGCACCCCGGATAAACTCGGCCGATCTCGGGCGGTGTGGGGGATCAGCCCCCCACACCGCCTGTCATGCCGCGTCTGCGACGGCGGGCACGATCTCGCTGGCGAACAGTGCCAGTGCGTCCGTATCATCGAGGTCGAACGTCTGCAGCATGATCCGCTGCACGCCGATGCGCGCTCGCGCTCGGATCTGTTCGACAACTTCTTCTGGCTTTCCCACCAGCCAGTTGCGTCGTCGCGCTTCAGCGAGGATCGCCTCCGGCGGCCAATCGCCCCACTGCGGGAACCAGGCCGCGAGCCTGCGTGCCCGTTCGAACAATTCCGTCTGATCGCGCCCGATGATGTGCGCCACCATCCAGGAACAGACGATCGAGTCGGGATCGCGACCCTGTTCACGACAGTATTCCCGCAAGAGCCCGATCTTCCTTCGGTGATCGTCGAGATCGACGTTGGTTACATTCCACTCGTCCGCAAAACGCGCTGCCAGTCGAAGCGTCCGCTGCTCACCCCGACCACCGATCACGATCGGCACGCGATCCCCTCGTTGTGGTCGCGGACGAAGCTGAGCACACTCCAAGCGGAAATACTGTCCCTCGTACGAAACCTCCTCGCCGGTCCAGAGAAGCTGAATCACTTCCAACGCTTCGGCCAGACGATCCATGCGCTCGCGGACCGACAGGAGTGGGAAGCCAAACGCCTGATGTTCACGCTCGTACCATCCTGCTCCGATACCGAGAACGTATCGCCCGCCAGACGCATGATCGAGCGCAACCGCATGCTGGGCGAGTTCGACCGGATGGCGAAAGCTCACTGGTGAGACCAACTGTCCGAAGGTGATGCGCTGGGTCCGCAGTGCGACCACTGTCAGCGATGGCCATAAGGCCAGTGTCTCCCGCTCAGGAACACCCAGCACGGAGAAGAGATGGTCCGATCGCCAAAGCGACTCGAAGCCGAGCCGCTCGGCCAGTTCGATCACTCGCAGCCACCGCTCCCAGGTGACGTCTTCTTGGCCCTCGATCATCAGTCCGATCCGCATCGGACATCCTCACAGCCCCGAGAGCGGCAACCCGAGTCCGCCCGCCAGTGCACCCATCTTCGTCGTAACGGCCTCTTCCACGCGTCGCAGCGCATCGTTGACTGCAGCAGCGACGAGGTCCTCCAACATCTCGATATCCCCCGCCTCCACCAACGTCGGATCGATCGAGACCCGTCGCACGTGCCGCAACCCATCCAGCTCGACGCGAACCGCACCACCCCCAGCCGACCCTTCGACAACCAACTCGGCAAGCTCTGCCTGCATTTTCGCCAACTGCTCTTGGACTTGCTTCAAGAGACGCATGTTCGGCTGCACGACGTTCCTCCTTACCGTTCCTTCGTCACCCGCACCCGCTCCCGCCCACTCGCTCGCGCCTCATGTACCGGTACCTGCCCCGACAAGTTGCAGCTTTCGTCGCTCCAGCCGCTCCACCATCGCGCGCGCATTCGCGAGCGACTCCGGCGTGACCGGTATCCCATCGAGCATCGCGGCCAATTCCTCGAGGCGCGCTTCTCCTTCCAAATGATGCACCGCCGTCTCCGTTAGCCCGTTCACCACGGTCTTGTTGATCTTGTAGTGCCGATCGGCGAACGCTGCGATCTGTGGCAGGTGACTGATGACGATGACCTGATGTGCTCGGGAAAGCTGCCAAAGACGCTCACCGACGACCTGCGCACTGCGACTCCCGATCCCGACATCGACCTCGTCGAACACGAGGGTCGGCGTCTCATCGACTTCCGAAAGGCTCGACTTCAGGGCAAGCATCAGGCGAGCCATCTCCCCACCGGAAGCGACACGCGCCAGCGGCCGCAATTCCTGGCCGGGATTGGGAGCGATCAAGAACTCGATCCGATCCCATCCTGTCTCACCACAGGCTGCCGCGCGCTCCTGCTCGTTCCCCGTTTCGTCAGGCTGCTCGAAGGCGACAGCGAAAGCGCCTTGCCCCAAGCGGAGATCCCGCATCACCGCACTCATCGCCTGCTCGAGCGCCCGTGCGGCTGCACGCCGTCGTGCGCTCAATTCTCGCGCATGCTCGACCACTGCCCGAGCGAGCTCGTCAGCACGTCTCTCGAGTTCGGCGATCGTCTCTTCGCCTGTTTCCAATGCAGCCAGCTCACGCTGCGCTTCTTCGGCATACGCCAGGATCTCTTCGACCGTCGCCCCGTACTTCCGTTTGAGGCGTCTCAGGAGATCCAGCCGCTCTTCGATAACCGTCAAGCGATCGGGATCGGCCTCGATGCTCTCGGCATACGTGCGCACGGTCCGCACGACCTCTTCGACCGTATACAGCGCCTCGCGGAGTTGTTCGGCCAATCCCCGCTGCTCGGGATCCAGACGCCCGAGTTCTTCGAGGCGCAACACCGCTCGACGCAACGCATCCAGCGGTGCAAACTCGTCACCATCGAGACTCGACGCGACCTCGGTCGCCAGCGACGCCAACCGCTCCGCGTTCTGCAAGCGGGCTCGCTCCGCTACCAGTTCCTCTTCCTCACCGACGCGCAAGCGGGCACGAGCGATCTCGTCCACCTGATATCGCAGAAGGTCGCGTCGATGCTCGCGTTCCCGCGTTCGCATCCGCAGTTGCTCCAGTTCGCGGCGAACAGCGCGGAACTCGCGCACGAGCCGTGCCAACTCGTTCCGGAGCGGGAGCACACCGGCGAAGCGATCCAAGAGTTCGAGCTGCCGGTCAGCACGGAGCAAGGAGAGGTGATCGCTCTGACCGTGAATATCGACCAGTCTGGCTCCGAGCACCGCGAGGACACTCGCCGGGATCGCCTGCCCATTCACGCGCGCGACGCTACGCCCATTGGCCTGAATCTCTCGTGAAAGAATCAGCTGTCCATCCTCCAAGTCGATCCCGTGGGCCGAGAGCATGGCTTGCAAGTCGGTTGCCTGCTCCAGCCCAGTGAGATCGAAAATCGCTTCGACCCAGGCACGTGGAGTTCCACTCCTGACCAGATTGCTCGAGGCGCGCGCACCGAGCACGAGGCCCAGCGCATCGATCAGGATCGACTTGCCCGCACCGGTCTCGCCGGTCAATGCCGTTAGTCCAGGACCGAATTCCAACTGCACCTCACGGATGATCGCTATGTTACGGATCGTCAGTTGGAGCAGCATTGTCGTCTCGTTCCACCGCAACCTCAAGGGCCGACTCGTTCTGGATTCTCTCCGAATTGTACGGCATAGATGCATTTCCGCTCTTGTTACACTGAGCGGCAGCGAACAGTAGACACGAGGGGAGGTACCGCGAGTGGTCGAGGAGATGACGCGCGACACGTGGCGGATCGCGCTCGCGCAGATCGATCCGACAGTCGGCGACTTCTCGGGCAACGTCCGCCTCATCCGCGAGCGCGCCCGGGAAGCGGCCCAACTCGGCGCTCATATCGTTGCTTTTCCCGAACTCGTCATCACCGGTTATCCTCCAGAAGATCTGCTCCTCAAGGTCAGCTTCATCGACGCGGCTCGCCGCGCGCTTCATCTGCTCCTCGACGCCATACCGGATCGCGTCCTGATCGTCGGTGTACCATGGGTCGAGAGCGGCATCCTCTATAATGGGGCCGCTATCCTCGCCCGTGGTGAGATCGTCGCCGTTGTCCCCAAACACCATCTGCCGACCTATGGTGTCTTCGACGAGGATCGCTATTTCGCACGCGGAAGTCACACGTTTCGGTTTCTCTGGGGCAATCTTCGGTTCGGCGTCACCATCTGCGAAGATATCTGGTACCCGATCGGACCAGCCAGCAGCCTGGCCACCAGAGGGATCGACTTGCTCGTCAACATCAATGGTTCGCCGTACCATCGCGGGAAGTGGATACAGCGCCAGGTGATGCTCCAAACCCGTGCCGCCGATGCCGGCTGTTATCTGGCCTACGTCAACATGGTCGGCGGGCAGGACGAACTGGTCTTCGACGGCAACAGCATCGTGCTCGACCCCAACGGGACGATCCTCGCCCGCGGAACATCCTTCGAAGAGGATCTCATTGTCGTCGACCTTCCGATCACGCGCGTGCTTTCCAGCTGGCTGCACGACCCGCGCCGACGCTGGCTCGCCCGAGCAGAGTCGCAACCTGCGCTTCCTGTGGTCGATCGCGAGATTCCCCTACCCGTCCCTGGGGAACAGCTTCCACCCTTGCCGGAGAGCCTCCAGCGGCCACGCACGCCGCTCGAGGGAGTCGCGGAAGTCTACCAGGCTCTCGTCACCGGTGTTCGCGACTATGTGCGTAAAACCGGATTCCGCACCGCCGTGATCGGCTTATCGGGAGGGATCGATTCGTCTCTGACAGCATGCATCGCCGCGGACGCCCTCGGTCCGGAGAATGTCACTGGCCTCTCGATGCCCAGCCGATACTCTTCGCGCCACAGCATCGAGGATGCCGAAGAGCTGGCCCGCAACCTCGGTATTCGCTTTCTGATCGTACCCATCGAACCGGTCCATCGTGTTTTCCGCGAAGTGCTGGCACCGCTCGGTAACCAGCCAGAAGAGCCGGATGTGGCAGACGAAAATCTGCAAGCGCGTATCCGCGGCACGATTCTCATGACGTATTCCAATCGTTTCGGCCCGATCGTGCTCACCACAGGGAACAAGTCCGAAATGGCCTGTGGCTATGCGACGCTTTACGGCGATATGGCCGGCGGCTTCGCCGTCCTCAAAGATGTCCCGAAACTCCTCGTCTACCAACTCGCACGCTATCGCAACAGCATCTCGCCGGTCATTCCCGAGCGTGTCTTCGTCAAGCCACCGTCTGCGGAACTTCGCCCGAATCAGAAGGACGTCGATACGCTTCCGCCCTTCGAAATTCTCGATCCACTCCTGGAGCTCTACGTCGAGCAGGATCTCAGCCGAGAGGAATTGATCCGGCATGGCTTCGATCCTGAAATCGTCGACCGCGTCATCATGATGGTGGATCGTGCCGAGTACAAACGTCGACAAGCAGCACCAGGGGTCAAGCTGACGCCGCGCGCCTTCGGACGCGATCGCCGCTTACCCATTGCCAACTGGTTCCATGGCTGACATCACGTTGTCGGGCGACCGGCCATCCTGGTACAGTTGCGCTACGCAACGCATCGTGATCGTTCTCACGAGTTTCGAGCGGAGTCGGAGGGCGAGAGGTCGTGCGCAACGGACCAGTTCCGGACATCGTCGTTCGGCGCTTGCCGCTCTACTTGCGGACGCTGCGGCAACTCCAGCGAGAGGGACACCGTACGATCTCCTCCGAGGAACTGGCGCAGTTGCTCGGCGTCACCGCTGCCCAAATCCGACGTGACCTCTCGTACTTCGGTCGCTTCGGCAAGCAAGGCTACGGCTATGCTGTGGCCGCGCTGATTCACGAGCTGGAGGTTGTCCTTCACCTCGATCGCCTCTGGAACGTAGCGCTCGTCGGTTATGGCAAACTCGGCCAAGCCATCGCCCATTATGGCGAGTTCGAGCCCAATGGTTTCCGCATCACTGCGATCTTCGCCAAGAGCCCCGAGCACATCGGACAGATCGTCAACGGTATCGTCGTCCTACCGGAGACCGAGATCGATCGAGTCGTCCGCGAGCAAGGCATCCGTATCGGAATCATCGCCGTACCGCCCGAAGCAGCGCAAGAAGTAGCCGAGAAACTCGTGGCTGGCGGAGTGCGCGCGATTCTCAATTACGCGCCGACCGTCCTCCACGTCCCGCCAGGAATCACGGTTCGAGAAATCGATCCCATCAGCGCGCTCCAAAGCATGACCTTCTACCTTCATGATCGTCATGACGCGTCGGGAAACGGGCAGGATGAGCAGTCGTTCGCTGATATCATGGAACGATCCCCCGTAGGGAAACGTCCGGCAGCACAGTGATCAAGGACACCAGCAGCAAAAGATCACCGACGAGCAAGACAGCGACGATCGCGAGCGGCAACGTGATACCGATGCTCTCCAGGTACTGATCCACACCACCGATCTGGCTGATCAGAAGAAGATACGCCAACCAACCGAACGCCAGCAGGATACTCCCGAGCAGTAGGACCAGCGTCATGCCCAGTTCACGCCAAACGATGACTGCGAGGTTCATGAGCAGGAGCACGATGCCGGGAAAGACCAGCATGCCGACCGCTGTCCAGAGAAGGTGGACGCTGTCCGACGAGGCCCAGCCATCGGCCGGTCGACGGATGCGCGGCCAACCCTGCTCCAGATAATCCTCGGTCAACTCGATCGTCACGAGGAGCAGCGCACTCACCAGGACCAGCAGCCACAGCCACAGGTCGAACGACACGCACGGCCTCCCGCCCGGACCCACGGGCTACCCCGCCCGCTTCACCGCTTCCCGGCATGGGCACCTCGCTCGTACCCTACCATGATCTCGCCGAGCGGGCAATCGTACCGGCCGAAACCCTCAGTGGTGCCCGACGCTGCTCTTCTCCGCGGGACCAGCAACGGGCGAGCAGCCAAGAGGCGACCATCCAGCCGACCAGACATCCGGAAGTGGGGCTGAAGCGAACCAGCAACTGATCCTGGCCTTGCGAGACCACGCACGAGTAAGCAGTTGGAAGGAGTCATCCCAGACGACGGGCGCAAGCCCGCACGGGCGCACAGCCAGTCGGGATCGATGAGCGTGCACGAGGTCTCAGAAGCCTCGTCCTGCAGCCCGTGCTCGGGAGAGCGTACTCTCAGCCATGCGCACGCTCGCTGCGTCGATCATCGTCGACCCAATGGCCAGTGCCCCACGGCGTTGGCGCTCGGCCTCGTGATACGCCTTGAGGACCTCTTTCGCCCAGGCGATCTCCGCTTCGGTCGGCGTGAAAACCTCGTTGACGATCGGAATCTGTGCCGGATGAATGCACCATTTGCCGTCATACCCTAGCGCACGTGCTCGGCGGGCCGCTCGCCGTAGTCCCTCGTTGTCACGATAGTCCGCATACGGTCCGTCGATCGCGCGGAGCCCATAAGCTCGAGCGGCCACCAGGAGTTGGTGCATGGGGTACTGGAGCCGGGGCGCACCGTAGGCAGCGTCCCACTCGTCCTCCATACCGATCGCACTCATCGGCATGCCAACCGAGGCTGCATAGTCGCCTGGGCCGAAGACGAGCGCGCGGAGGCGCTCGCATGCACTCGCGATACTCCCAGCGTGGAGGATGCCGCTGGCCGTCTCGAGCTGTACCTCCAGCTGCACACGATGTCCGATTCCACCCGCTGCTTCGAGTTGATCGAGCAGGATATCGAGAGCATGAACCTGTTCCGGCCGCTCGACTTTCGGGACAATGATGAGATCGATCCGATTGCCAGCTCCCTCGAGCAGGTCCATGAGATCGCGATAACAATACGGCGAATCGACGGCATTGATTCGCACCGCGCGGGGTCGCCCACGCCAATCTAACTCGTTCACGGCGCGGACGACGTTGCGCCGTGCTTCTGCTTTCGCTGTCTCGACGACCGAATCCTCGAGATCCAAGAACACGAGATCAGCATCGGACCGCAGTGCCTTCTCGAACAACTCGGGCCGCCCACCTGGCACCGAGAGAACGCTCCGTTCCGGGTGCATGACTGTGCTTCCCCCTTCCGCTCACTCCCCGAGCGCAGGATAGCAGTTCGTGACCAGAGTCGTGCAGATCACGGTCGAGCGACCGACACGCGATCCGCTCCACCAGAACGCTCCGACCGAGCTGTCGTCTCAGGCGCAGCTCGAGCGACATACCATCTCCGCAGTCGAGCATGGATGGATGTGTCCGGACCCGCACTGCACTGCGAGGCGCCGGACGACCACTTCGCCACAGGGTACACTCCAGAGAGGGTGCCGCGATGAACCAGTGGGAAGCGCTTGCCAGTGATTTTGCCGACCGCGTTGCCGAGATGACTGGCCAACACCTCGATTTCACGCTCGCCTCGCTGGCGATTCTCGATGATCTCCTCGATGAATGGCTCCATCTCTCCCAGGTCTATGGGAGCGAACGCCCGGACGATCTCTCTCGCTTGGTGCTCCCCCTCGTCGCCTACGTGGGAGAGACCTTACGCCATGCCCACGGTGGAACGTGGATCGAGCGCCCTTCTGGCCCAGTCCTCCGCATCGCACAGACGATCGAGTTGGACTTGCGACCGCTTGTTCAGGCTACGCTGGCCCAGCAGCACCCGCCTGCTTTCGCTCGCCTCGCTGCTGCGCTCGATCGCGAACTGGAGGACCGACTCGGAGAGTGACTCCGTGCGCATCATCGGCATCGATTTCAGTGCGGCACGCGACGCGAGTCGCAAAATCTGGCTCGCTTTTGGAAACGCTGTCAACGACCAGCTCCACATCGAGACGCTCGCACCGCTCGAAACGCTCGCCGATCGGCCACTCGCGAACGCCTCTGCTGTCCTCGCCCGGATCATCGCTTCCAGTGGACCATCGATCATCGCCTGCGACGCCTGCTTTGGGCTCCCGGTACCCTCGAGCGCTGCCCCCTGGCACACTTGGCTACTCAGCTATCCCAGCCGTTTTGCGGACGCCGAGCAACTGCGGCAGGAGGGAAGGGATGCACACGGGAGGGAACGAAAGCGTTTGACCGATCGCGTCGCTCGTGCTCCATTCGCGCCAACTAACCTGCGTATCTATCGGCAGACGGACAGCTGGCTGCGCAGTGTCCTCCATCCCCTCGTCGCTGCTGACGCTGTCGCCGTTGCCCCCTTTGAACGATTGCGGGAAGACCGTCCGTGTCTTCTCGAAGTTTGTCCCAGCGTGTCCCTCCGCGAATTCGGTTTGCCCAATCTTCGGTATAAGGGCTCCGATCATCTCCGACGGCAGTGTCGATGCGACATCCTCACAGGACTCACTCGGCTCGGGCTCGATCTGCCAAGCTCCCTTGCGAGCCGTGCACTGGACGATCCGGGCGGCGATGCACTGGACGCCCTGATCGCTGCGATCACGGCGTGGCTGGTCGTGCGGCAGGATCTTCTCGCTTGCCCCCTGCCAGCAGAAGCCTTCATCGAAGGGTGGATCTACTACCCGATGCTTTCTTCCCCCACGAACGCGCGGTAGACTGCGCGCAACTGCTCGCCGATCCGGTCCCAGTCATACAGCTGCTCGACCAATCGACGAGCCGCCTCGGCCAGTGCCGCACGCCGTTGCGATGAAGCGAGAAGATCGACCACGGCGGAAGCAAAGGACGCAGCATCGTCCGCGACCATGACATGACGCCCCGGCTCGGCATCGATCCCTTCCAGACCTAGGCTCGTCGTGACGACGGGGCGACCAGCCGCGAACGCTTCGAGGATCTTCAGGCGCGTCCCACTGCCCGCCAGGAGCGGCACCACGACGACACTCGCTCGGGCGAGCCAGGGTGTCACAGCTGGTACCGTACCGACGAGACGAACTCCCTCGATCGCTGACAGCATCCCAAGAGCGGATGGAGGGTCGTAGCCGACGATGCTGAAACGCGCCGAGGGAATGCGCGCGCGGACAGCTGGCCAGACCTTGCGGACGAACCACAGTACGCCATCGACGTTCGGCCAGTAGCGAAGATTGCCCACGAAGACGATGTGATCGGGTTCAGCTGCATCGAGGGGGAGAAAGGGCGTTTGCCTCACGTCGACCCCGTTCGGGATCACTGCGACGCGCCGAGCAGCGAATCGACGCATTTCCTCAGCGTCGACCCGCGAGACCGCAAGGCAGAGCGCTGCCTGTCGCCAGGCTGTGATCTCCTCTCGCCGCACCCGCTGGCACTCGCGACGGACCCAAAGACCTCGCAACCATCCGGAACGCTGGCTGATACGCTCCAGCACCCGATACTCGAGATTGTGCGCATCGACGACGAGCGGCAAGGATCGTGGAAGCGGGAGCAAGCCGAGAAGACTGTACTCGACCTGGACAATGTCGAAACGCTGCCAGTCCAGACGACGAAGTGCGTCGAGCAAAGGACCTGCCAGAATCCAGTAGAGAGCCGATCGTGAGGAAACCAGCGAGCGTGCCTGCCACAGCCGCTTTGCCGTCGTCGGTCCTTCACCGATCACCCAGCCAGCAGAAACCGGTATCAGGGTGATCGGGTCGAGCGCTGCCCGCGCTTCCTCCGGATCGACTCGGGCGGGCTTGCTCGCGAGCAACGTCAACTCGTGTTCACGGGCCAAGGCGCGGAGAAGCTGCGCGATACGGATCGCGCCTCCTGAGCGATCGGGATACGGCAACACTGGTGACACGACGAGAATCCGCACGCCCGCTCCCCGCACACCACGAGGTTGCAAAGAACGATTCTACCCGCCCTCGGGCTGACGACCCCCGGTCTGCGCCAGGCGTATACTCACTTTCCGAACGGGATCGGCAAGGAGTTTTCGCCGTGTCAGCACAGTCCAGTCCTCTGTGGCCATTACTCGAGCGAGCACTCGCTCAGCTCTATCCCGGGCGCAGGGTGCGTCTCGTCCGCATGTCGGCGCAGCCCCATGTCCACCGCGGCTTTTGGCACGTGGAGGCTCACCTTTCGCCGACGCACGAACAGCTGGCTTTCGCTGTCTTGGTACTCGACCGCGAGGGTACCGATCGTGCTGCGCCCGAGCGCTATGCCGCTGTGGCGACAAACGCTCTACCAGCGCCAGTCCTGTTGGCCACAGCCGCGGATCCCGATCGACTCGTCTTGCTTTTCCAGGTACCCCAAGGCACGAATCTCGATGACGAGTTGCGACGAGCTGCCGCCCCCTGGCGAGTGAGCGCCGCCGCGATCAGCCTCGCACGGTTTTTCGCGCGACTGCACTCGACACCGGTACATGCATTCGAGCCCATCACCACGCTCCAACCTGCATCACCAACCGACGAACAGCGGCTCAGCCAACTCGCAACGATGGCTCACGACTTCGACGACCCGCTACGGAGTTCGGTGGAGCGTGCACTGGATTGGATCGACCAGGAACTCGATCACTCGCCAGCCCTGGTACCTACCGTCGGCTGCCTGCGGTTGCCGACGCTCTACGAGGATTCCGGTGAAATCGCGACGGCTTTTTGCTGGGAACACCTCGCCCTCCGTCCAGCCGCAGTCGACCTCGCGTGCTTGCTGCCCGAACTCCGCTTCCTGCCAGCTGAAGGACGAGCGCACTTCCTCGCCGTCTGTCTCGCTGCCTACACCGATGTGGCCCCCGTTGCCATCGACGATGTCGCACCCCGAGCGCTCCTCGATCTGATCGAGCGAGTCCTGATCGTGCAGTCGGCGAGAGCTTCCGCCGCCACCTCCAGAGACCAGGCTCCTGACCAAGAAACCGCGGCATTCCTCGATCGCGCGATGCGAGCGGCACGCGATGGGTTACCGGCACTCGCCTTGTTGTGAATCAGACCGCAACGAGTTCCTCGACCATGTCCCTGAGCATCCGAACTCGCCGGACTATGCTGGCGAGCGTCGTTGGATCGATCGACTGCCGACCGTCGACCAGTGCTGCCTCAGGCGACGTGTGAACCTCCACGATGATCCCATGCGCCCCGGCAGCGATGGCGGCGAACGACATGGGTGGAACCAACTCGCGCAGCCCCGTTCCATGACTCGGATCGACGATGATCGGTAAGTGACTCAGCTGCCGCACGAGCGGGACCGCATTCAGATCGAGCATGAAACGTGTTGCTGGCTCGAAACTGCGGACCCCTCGCTCGCACAACACGACCTGATCGTTGCCACCGGCCAGAAGATACTCGGCTGCCAAGAGCCACTCCTCGATCGTCGCCGCAAAGCCACGCTTGAGGAGGACGGGTTTCCCGGTCGCCGCAACTTTCCTCAGGAGGGCGAAGTTCATCATGTTCCGGCTACCGATCTGCAGCATATCGGCATACCGGGCAACCAACTCGACTTGCTCGGTATCCAAGACTTCCGTGACGATCGGTAGACCTGTCTCTTCGCGGGCTTCAGCGAGGAGTTCCAGTCCGCGCTCCCCGAGTCCCTGGAAACTGTACGGAGAGGTGCGAGGTTTGAAGGCACCCCCGCGGAGCATCGAGGCACCAGCATTCCGGACAGCCTCTGCGATCCGCAAGAGTTGGTCGCGATTTTCCACGGTACAGGGGCCAGCGATGATCACCGGTTGCTTGGCGCCGATCTCCACCGGCCCGACACGCACGACGGTGCCATCGGGGCGAGACGAGCGTGCAGCCAAGCAGTACGGTCGATCAGGACGAAGCAGCTTCTCCACCGCAGGATGGCGAAGCAACTCCTGCTCGACTTCCGGCGGTACCGCCCGCCCGTTGACACTCAGAAGCGGAGTTCCACCGAGCGTGAGCAGCGTCACGTCCAATCCTGCACGACGTAAAGCGGCGGCAAGGGCTTCGCTTTCCTGTTCATCCGTCTCGGGGCGCAAGCGGACGATCATCGCTCGATCCTCCCTTCCCATCGGTCTCCTCGCTGCAAAACGAAACGGGCAGAGGTGACACCTCTGCCCGCCGGCGTTACTGGCTTGTGGGCTACGGGTTCAGCGCTTCAGCACCCGGCACCCCGCCAGCAACGCCGGCGAGGTAAAGTAGTACGCGAACCAAACCTGGTGCTGAAGCGATACGCCACCCATAGCAATACTCACTATAGCCGCTCGACGGCTTCCTGTCAATCACCTCGCCAGTCCGCGCTGCTGGCTACGCTTCCCCGCAGCCACCGCTCCTTGAGAGAAACCGACAACTGGCACGGGTTCACTCTTTGCAAGTCAGCACATCGGGGCTGTTCCAGCGCGAGACCTATGCAGAACCTTCTCTCACTCAATCGAACACCAATACCCCGCGCAGGAGCCGACCCTCCTCGAGATCGAGGAACGCTTGGTTGATCTCGTCCAACCGATACCGCTTCGTCACGAGCTCGTCGAGCTTCAGTTTTCCATCCCTGTACAGTTCCAGAAGTCGAGGGATATCGACCCGCGGCACGTTGTGTCCGAAGATGGTTCCCACGATCTCTTTCGCTAGCAACATGAAGTCGTACGGAGTGATGTTCATGCGGTCCATGCGGCGATCCGACGCACCCACGATGACTGTTCGCCCCGCTTTGCGCGTCGCTCGTACACCCTGCCCGATGATATCGGCCGTCACCAGGGAAACCGTCAGCAAGACCACGTCGGCTCCCACGCCATGCGTGATATCGAGTACCCGCTGGACGGGATCCTCGCGGGTGGGGTTGATCGTGTGAGTCGCGCCGAATTCCTTGGCCTTCTCGAGTTTCCAGTCCACCAGATCGATGGCGATCACCTTCTCGGCACCCGCCAGCGCTGCTCCTTGCACGGCGTTCATCCCCACCCCGCCCGTCCCGAAGATAGCCACCGTCTCCCCCGGTCGCACGCGTGCCCGGTTGACGGCCGCACCCCAGCCGGTGGGCACCGCACAGCCGACCAAGCAGGCGCGATCGAGCGGGAGATCGGGATCGATCTTGATCACCGAATCGACGGGACAGACGGTGTACTCGCTGAAGGCCGAGACGAGTGCGAATTGCGCAATGTCTTGCCCGTCTTTGTGGAAACGGAAGGTCCCATCGAGCTGGGCTCCTTGTGTCAGAAGGATACCGCGATCGCAGAGTGCTGCCAGCCCGCTCAGGCACCAGCGACACTTGCCGCAGGCGGGGATGTAACAGAGCACGACGTGGTCACCCGGCTGGACCTCGCTGACGCCGGGACCGACCTTTTCCACGATGCCAGCACCTTCGTGCCCGACGACCATGGGAAAGCGAACGGGGGCAGCGCCAGTCGCGAAGTGCCAATCGGAATGGCACAGTCCAGTGGCGACCAGCTTGACCAGCACTTCTCCCTCTTTCGGCTCGTCGACGTCGATCTCCTCGATGGAGAACGAGCGGGTCGGGCCGTACAAGACCGCGGCGCGGGACTTCATCGAACACCTCCTTTATCTTGATTTAGCGATGAACCGCTGCTGACTGAGCGGATGATAGCAGACGCTCGCGCGGTGAGCAAGACTGCCCAACATGCCAGGAGTGTGCGGAGAGCGCGAGAACGTGCCGAGGTGGGGGCATTCCTGCACGGGCGTCGCGCGGAAAGAGGCTGTGCCTGCAGTGATCCTTGGCGACGATCGGACGGTGGAGGAAGAGGGCGAGGGATGAAAGGGACGAGGCGATGACGCTCTTGCTGGGGTACACCGCTTTCCGCTATCGTAGACGGAGATCGGGCTGGGGGAAGCGGAGACGGAGGAGACTGCATGGCCGATCGGGATGTCGTCGAGGCGCTGATCGCCACGTACCGCGAGCTCAACCAGCGGTTCCGGCCCCTACTGGCAGCGATGAACGCCGACGCAGGGGCGGTCGAGGACCCCACGAGCCCGCTCGGGATCCTCTATCGTCTCCGCAATCGCGAGCTGAACGCTTCACAGGCGATCAAGGAGATGTTGCGGGGTGGTGAGCGGACGATCGTCGACGACGAAGCCGAGCCGCTGGTCACGCTCCAGCAAACAGCACTCGGTCTCGTCCCGATCGTCTTGCTCAGCCAATTCGGCACAGCACGAGAGGCGACACTGGCCATGGTCCGCGATCTCCCGGACAGCGTGTGGCAGCAGGAGTTCGAGACGCCGCGCGGTCGCATGACCTTGCGGGCGTACGTCGAAACGCTGATCGCGCGTGACCGCGAGGCGATCCGTGCATTGGAAGAGCGCCTCGGGCAACCGGCACCGAAGAGCTGAGCTGCAGCTAGGGGGCGCGGTGCCGGGTAGGAGGTCGGTATGCCCGCGCCGCTTTTGCCGGTTCTCCATACGTCGACAGCTCCGGTCGATCTCATGCGGGCGTGGCATCTCGATCCGCCGCTGACGGCGCTTCTCGTCACCGCTGCCGCGGCCTATTTGATCGCCTGGTACGTTGCGCCACGGCATGGTCGCAGGCGGGTCTCCCGCTGGCGAGTCCTCGCCTATCTGGCCGGACTCGAGGTGATAGCGGTAGCGCTCATGGGGCCGCCCGATCACGGCAACGGTGCCCGTTTCAGCGTCCACATGGTGCAGCATACGCTCCTCATGCTCGTTGCCCCACCGCTCCTGGTACTGGGGCAGCCGGGCCGGGTGATCCTGCGTGGCCTTCCCGCTGGTTCCCTGCGCTGGTTCGCCCAGCAGCACCAGGTACGATCACTGCTCGCTGTGTCGACACAGCCGGCTGTGGTGTTCCTCGCTGCCACCGTCCCCTTCGTGCTGTGGCACTATCCGCCGCTGTACGAGGCAGCTGTGCGCGATCCACTGGTGCACGAACTCGAGCATCTCACCTTCTTCCTCGGATCGCTGCTCTTTTGGGTGACGCTCGCGGAAGCTCTCCCTGCTCACTGCAGGCTACGTGCGACGGCGAAAATGCTCCTCACGTTCGCAGTCTGGATGGCGACGGATCTGGTCTGTGCCGCGGTGACATTGGCGCCGCGTCCCCTCTACCGGGTTTACGAGGAAGCGGCGGCGCTGTGGGGCTTCGATCCACTAGCCGACCAGCGGTTGGGTGGAGCGATCATGTGGGTCGCTGGCGGCGGACTCTACGCGGCGGTGCTCGTGGGGCTTATCGTCCGCTCGGCGCGGCCAGAGCGGAGAACCGTGCGACTGAGTCGGGGCGCGCGAGCTCCCGAGCGCCTGCTGTTCCCGCTGGCTGCGCTGGGGCTCGCTCTCGTACCGCTGGCTTTCCTCAGGTACGGCGTGGTGGGATCCGCGTTCGGTGCGCCTGCGGCGATGGTCGACCGATTACGAGAAGATCCTTCGGTCTTCGAACAGCGCGTCTCCACTTTCGTGACGATATATCAGGTCGGGGAGTACGAGGGTGTGCCCATCGTGGCCCCACCGCCGGGGGTGGAGGTTTATCTGGTCGGGCGCGTCGATGGCTGGTACCCGGTATTGGAACTGCAGGAAGGTGTGCAGTATCGCTTGCTCGTCTCAGCGAGCGACGTTCCTCACGCTTTGTCCGTGGACCTCGGTGCGGAGCGGTTGACCGTTCGTGTCGTCCCCGGTGATGTGGCGGTCGTGCCCCTGCGACCAGAGCGCGCTGGGACGTACGAGATCCGCTGTACTGAACTCTGCGGGCCGTCGTTCCGCGAGATGACGGGACGGATCATCGTCACCGAGTGAGCGAACGGACTGCTGATGCGCGCCGAACCACACTTCGGCGCGTCTGTCGTCTTCGCCTCTGTGGCCATCACCTGCTGGAACGATCAGGAGCGGTCGAGCGGACACGTCGATACCTGAATGCCTTTCTTTTTTCGCCTGGAACAGGGGTGACATGGCGAGGGGGGCGATACTCCGAGGGGGAACATCCGCCTATTCAATCTCGTATAGTTGACCGACAATCATGAGTGAATGCTCGGTCGTTCTGCTGTCGTGCAGGGTCGAGAGAGGCCAATCTGGTGACGATGCCGGAGGCTCGCACGTCCGTCGAGGTTCGGGCTTGGTTTTGGTGGTTCGTGAGGTCACTTTGTGGGGAGGGAACCCTCGGATCGACCGAGCGCAATGTCCTCGGCGTCTTGCCGGTGCCAGTACGCAGCGCTCTGCTTCGTGCAGTGCAGGAGATCGATCCTGACGCACTCGAGTCACTCGACGTGCGCCGCGCGGGGCTCCACGCGGAGGATGGAAACTACGTGTGGGTCCATTCCTGGCGGTTCGCCGGCGGGGATGAGCCGACGGTGTTGCGTCGGACGGCCAGGCGGCCGTCGGTCGCGCTCGAGCTGGTCGGGTCCTTTCTCGAGGAGTTTCGAGCCTGGCAACGCGCTTTCTTGTCCCTGTTGCGACTTGCGACAGAACAGGGTGTCCGTCAGCTGCGGGTGGGAGTCACGGGGGCGAGTCTTCCGGTTGTCGAGTTAGCCGTCGCGGACGCGCTCGCCACGGTCGAGCGGGCAAGCGAGTTCTATGGAATCACGGTAGCGTTGCCGGACATCGAGTTGCTGTGCGCTTCCCCGCGACATGTGGAACTCGCCCCGTTCGTCTCGCAGGCGTATCGAGACCATGATGGAACGGTGTTCGTCGATCTGCCGCGCACGCCGTTCGCGTGTCGGGTCGTGGACCGGCTTCCTGGCCAGGGAATCGTCTTCCTCGATGGGTGGCAATCGGACTCGAGCGAGATTTTCGAGGATAGCTGGTCGTCGGCAGAGCAGTCGTTGAGGCTGGCGGCGCTGCAGCAACGCCCGGTCGGCCTCCGGCGAGAAGTGTTGGATTTCTTTGCGCGACGGTTCTTCCGGATTCCACAACTCAAAGAACAGCAGGTTACCCTGATCCAGCGGACGCTCCGGGGTGAGTCCAGTCTGGGTGTCCTCCCCACCGGGTTCGGAAAGTCGCTCGTCTTCCAGCTTTCAGCGCTCCTGCTGCCGAGTGCGACGCTGGTCATCTCGCCGCTACGATCGCTGATGCGGGATCAACTGCTCAATCTCGAACAGAATGGTGTGGTGACGGCAGTCGCCATCACGGGGAGCGATAGCGAAAGCGAGAAGCGCGCGAAACTCGAAGGCCTGCGCACTGGACGGTATCGACTCGTGTATGTCGCCCCGGAACGACTCCAGATCGCAGGATTCCTCCGGGAACTGCGCTCGGTCGGTGAGGACCACCCGATCGGTTTGCTCGTCGTGGACGAAGCCCATTGCGTTTCGGAGTGGGGCCATGACTTCCGGCCCGCCTATCTGCGCATTCCGCGCTTGCGCCAAGAACTCCAGGAGGTTGCTGGCCGGACGATCCCTATCGTCGGATTGACCGCGACGGCGTCGCGTCTGGTGCGGGCCGACATTCTGGCCACGCTGGAACTCAGTGAAGCGGACGTCGTACAGGAGACGACCAGCGATCGGCCGAATTTGAGCTACTCGGTTCACACGCCAGCCGATTTGGGGGCGAGCGACAAGGCGTTCGCGCTCGTTCGGTTTTTACGCGAACGGCTGCCGCGGACACTCCGCTTCACGCCCAACAGGTTGTACTTCAGCGCTAGTCCGCACAAGGAGACCGGCATCGTCTTCTGCATCTATGCCAATCCGCATGGGAAGACGACTCTCCAAGAAGGAGTCCATTGGGTCGCGTCAGTGATCGCGGAGCACTTGTTCGCTGAACGACGAGCAATTCCGGTTCATGCGAGCACGCCGCCGACTCGCTGTCCATGCTGCCGGTCACCGCTGTGGCGCAGCGGTGACCCACACGAGTGCCTGAAATGTGGACACAAGTTCGAGAAAGCGGTCGGTTCTTCCGGGTGGGACGAGGAGGTAGCTCGAATCCAAGACGAGTTCCAGCGGAACGAGCATCCATTGCTCGTGGCGACCAAGGGGTTCGGCATGGGGATCGATAAGCCGAACATCCGTTATGTCGTCCATTACAATCTGGCGAGTGGTATCGAGGCGTACTATCAGGAGGTGGGTCGGGCAGGGAGAGATGGCGAGCATGCTCATGCGGCGCTGCTCTACCGGCCACCCCATCCGGACTGCCGACCGCAGATCGCGGCGGCCCTCGGGGAACCACCCTGCGTTGTCGATCGGCAAGCGTACCGGTTCTATCGCTGCCCCTTCGGTTTGGCGACACTGTGTGATTATGGTTTGCAAGCCCGTTTCATTCGCGCCAGTTACCCAGGGGTGATGGAAGATACCGCGGAGACGCTCCAGCACTGGAGACTCGTCCGCGAGGGTCGGCCCATCGTCGTCCGGACGAGTCAAGACGACGAGGAGCTCACGCGTGTGCAACTGGCACTCTATCGCCTTCAACTGCTCGGATTGGTGCAGGATTTCTCGCTGACCTACCGGCGGCTGACGGAGGTCGAGATCGATGTCGTGCCTGTTCGCGATTGGCGAACGGAAGACGTGCTCGAGGGGCTGCGGAAGTATTTGCAGCGAACGAGTGTTGTGCTGGAGCAGTTGAGCAACAGGTCGTCAGGATCGGGCGCGGTATCGGACCTCAGCGTCGCTTTCGAAGGTCTCGTGCGACAGTCGAGGAGTCTTGAGAGAGAAGAGCTGGTCCGCCGCGCGGTGACGATTTTGCTGACCCGAATTTATCAAGTCGTTCCACCGATGCGGTATCAGATGCTCCTGAACGAGCTCGATTATGCGACCAGCCATGAGCGTGGTGAGTGCCGGCGCTTGGTATTGCTCGCGCGCTTCGATACCACGCCGCCACCCGACACCTACCGCTGCGGATTCTGCGACGTCTGTGTGCCGGATCTGGTTTTCCCACCCGGCAAGCGTGCTGAGCTTCCGTTGGTGGATGTCGGTCTCGAAGAGCTGGCGCGACGTCTCCCGGAACTCCTGGAACGGTACGATGGCGAACGGCTCCGGGCATTCGTCGAGGCGGTCGAGCGGCGCGGCGGAGTGGCAGGAATGCTCGCGCGGGTGACCACGAGGTTGGAACAAGAAGCGACCAATGTGGCGGCACTGTATCTGGCCGGCGCCTTGGCTCGCCGGCGCCCTGGTCGGGAGCGTGAGGCGTGGGGATATCTCGAGCGGGGGATCGCTGAAGCGATCCGACAAGGTCTGTCGCGGGAGGCCCTCCTCGAGTTCGCCGAGGAGGCTGCCGAGCTGGATGCTCTGCAGACTCTCGTGCTCTTGACCGGAACAGGGGGGCCTTTCGATTCGCTGGAGGGTCGGCAGGAACTGCTGGAGTACGCAGTGGCAGCGCTCGGTGAGGAGGCGTTCCAGACGCGGCTCTTGTTGGCGCTCCTGGCCAGCGAACGCTTCCTGCAACAGAGCGAGGCGATACTCCTCCCACTGGAGCGAGCGCTCTCCCGTCTCGCTTCGACAGTGACCTTCTTGGAAGATCTGAGGGAGCGTATGGAAGCCAGTATCGTCGCGGGGGACGGTGAGCATGAGCGAGAGCCCTGATTCCTTTCTCCAGCTCCGGCGGCTCGAACAGCAGCTCGCGAGCGCGCAGCAGGCAGCCAATACGGTCGAGTCGATCGTTGGCGAATTCACCGAGTTAGGCGACCGACTGGCACAGGTCGTTTCCCTGTATGAGCATTCGTTGACGCTCCTGCAACAGCATGAACAGCAGTTTTCCTCCCTGCTCGCAGAAGCAAGGGAGAAGCTCGCGACGCTCGAGCGAGACGGTGCCCAAGTCTTGGCACATGCTGAGCGAACGGTGTCGCGACTCGAGCGTGAACATGAGGAACGCTGGCGGATGGCACACGCGCTCGTCGAGGAACTCGTGACTCGTATACAGGGCCTGGAACAGAACTGGCAGGAACTCGTTCGCCATTACGGTGAGTCGCTCAGCAGCATCAGAGCCGATGTGGCACAGCTGCGCGAATACCTGACGATGCTGGAGGGCAGGGTCGGACAACTCGAGGCGGTGAATGAGCGACTGGCTGCCCGGCTGGAGCGGACCGAGCGCGGTCTGCGCAGGGCGCTGCTCATAGCTGCGGCAGGTATCGGAATCGGCACGATCGGCCTCGTGATCGGTTGTGTGGTGATGCTACTCGTTTGAGCGGCGGCACGAAAGAGACGAGTCTCCCCCTGATTCTTTCAGTGTGCTCCTTGGCCCCTGCCTGACCAGCATGTTCCCACTCGACATTGGGCCGGTAAGGCCGCGCGGTTCACTGCGCGAGCAGTTCTCGCTTCCGTGAAGAAGCGAGAAAGATCATGGACGATATTTGATTACTGAGTCTAATCATATAATCACGATCATTCGATACATTACAAAACCATGCAGTTTACAAATAGGACTTGTTACGATTTTGTAACACCAGATACTCAGGATGTGCTTGACCGGTTCAACCTCGCCCGGTACGATGTTTGTAGAGTTGCGACAAAGCGGAGGAGCGAGCATGGAGCAGCGGGAGCGACCAGAGCGCATACCATGGCCGCAAGTCCTGCTGGACGACATCTTCCTCTTGCTCATGGCTGGCCTCGTGGTCCCTACCCTCTTTTACCTGATCTGGGGACTCATCGATCTCGGTTTCATCCCGCTTTTCGGCCGCTGAGCAACGCCTGGTCAGGAGGTGGGAGATGGCGAGTCGGGTCAGCGCGCTGGCCAAGCCGCGTGGGGTGTGGTGGGAACGGTTAGGACCGGATGAGCGGTTGTGGGTCTGGCTGGCGGTCATCTGGGGCATCGCGATGTTTGTGATGATCGCGTTCGTGTGGCCGCTGGTTGGGCAGGAGCAAAACCGGCTCAGCTCGTATCGCGTCGATCCAGCAGCCTTCGCAGCAGAGGCAGAGGCCTTCATCGCGCGGTATCAGGTCGGCCAGCTGGATGGGGTGCCGGTCGTCGCTCCACCGCCTGGGGGTGACATCTACCTGGATGCTCGGGCCTTTGCCTGGCAGCCGGTCATTCAGCTGCAGCGCGGGCAGACATATCGTTTCCTCATTAGCTCGCGCGATGTTCAGCATGGCTTCTCGCTGGTCATGCCGCCGCACAGCATCAATGTCCAAGTGCTACCCGGTTATGTGACGGTACTGACCTTGACCCCGGAGAAGGCTGGGGAGTTCCCGCTCATCTGCAACGAGTATTGCGGCTTGGGCCACCACCTGATGATCGGCCGGATCGTGGTCAAGGAGTGAGGTGGGACGATGGCAATGGTCGGGGCGATGCGGCGATGCGAGATCACGGGGCTCTCGGTCGATCGCTCGGCTGAGCGGTTGATCATGCTGAATGCGGTCACGGCGGTGGTCTATCTCGCGATCGGGGGGATACTCGCCCTGCTGATCGCGCTGACGCGCTGGCAGACGGTGCATCTCTTGGGCCCGCAGCGCTTCTACGAGTTCCTCTCGACCCATGGCATGGTGATGCTGATTTTCTGGATTCTCTTCTTCGAGGTCGCGGGGCTGATTTTCGCCAGCACCGTGCTGCTGAGTACGCGCATGACGATTCCCCGGCTCGGTTGGCTGGCCTACGGTCTCATGCTCGGGGGATCGGTCGTCGCGACAGTGCTGATGTTGAGTGGGCGTGCGACGGTGATGTTCACCTCGTATCCACCACTCCGCGCACAAACGCACTGGTACTACGCTGCCGTTTTGGTCTTCGCTGTCGGTGCGATCCTCGCCGTGGTGCACTTCTTCGTGAACATCGTCGCTGCGCGCCTGCGTGGGGAAGTGAGTAGCTTGCCGCTCTTCACTTTCGCGCTGATGGGAGCTGCCATCATCGCCCTCTGGTCGCTGGTGTCCGGAGCGCTGGCCCTCTTCCCGGTCTGGCTCTGGACGCTCGGCGTGATCCCGGAGGTCGATCCCGGGATCTACCGACTACTCTATTGGGGGCTGGGACACGGAGCGCAACAGGTGAATCTGGCTGCCATGGTTGGTGTCTGGTATGGCTTGGCCAGCTTGACGACAGGGGCTCGACCGCTGAACGAGGGATTGAGCCGAATCGCTATCGTGCTCTATGTCCTGTTCATCAACATGGGCGCGATGCATCACTTACTGGTCGATCCAGGATTAGGAACCTGGGTCAAGAATGTCAATGCAAGCTACTTTATGTATGCAGCCGTGATGGGGAGCCTCATCCACGCGTTCAGCATCCCAGCGTCGATGGAGTTGGCGCTGCGCGAGCGGGGATTCCGCCGTGGTTTGTTCGAGTGGCTGCGTCGAGCGCCGTGGGGTGAGCCGGGCTTCGCTGCGTTGGTGGTGAGCATGGTGCTGTTCGGCCTGCTCGGTGGTATCAGCGGGGTGATCATCGGTGGACCGCAAGTCAATATGATCTCGCACAATACCTTGCTCATTCCAGCACACTTCCACATGACGGTCGTGGCGGGAACCACGACGGCATTTATGGGGATCGCGTATTACCTCGTGCCGCTCATCTTCCAGCGACAGCTCTTGTTCCGACGACTCGCCCAGTGGCAACCATACGTGTATGGTCTCGGCATGCTCATCCTCGGCCTTGGTCTGGGATTGGCAGGCCATTGGGGTGTTCCACGCCGTCATTGGGACATTACCTTTTCGACTGCGCCGGCGCTCGGGGTGAACTTGCAGGAACTCCGGCCTGAGATCGCGGCGTTCCTCGCCATGGTGGGGATCGGTGGCGTTATCGCTGTCGTCGGCGGTGCGATGTTCGTACTGGTAGCGGTCGCGACTGTCTTCGTTGGTCAGCGGACACCGCGGCCTGCCGTCGGGCGCATCATTCCGGAGGTCTTCAGCCCGTATCCAGCCATCGCCGGTGGTGCTGGTGAGCCAGCGACGACGACGCACCGTGGCTTCGAGGTGCCGGGGACGCTGGTCATCTCGGTTGCGTTTTTGATTCTGTTCATCTTCCTCTACGGGTTCTCCTGGTTCGAGTTGAGCCGGGTACCATGGAAGATCGGATAAACACTGACAGCGCGATCGCTCGTCCTGCGGTAGGCTACCAGTGGTAGACTCGCTACCGGCGAGTCGTGTCGGGAAGCGACGAGAGTGCGGGAACACTATGCGAGAGATGGGAGAGGGACGTCAGAGCATCCGTTGGCTGGCGCTGGCTGTCGCGATCGCTGGCTATCTTCTGATCGTGATCGGCGGAACAGTCCGAGTGACCGGAGCAGGCTTGGGTTGTGGTCCGGAGTGGCCGCTCTGTAACGGACGTCTCGTACCCGGCTGGGATCTCTTGGCCTGGATCGAATACGTGCACCGGCTGATCGCGCTGGCGGTCATCCTCCTCACCGGGGCGGTCGCCGTGGCGAGTTGGCGCGCACGCTCGCCGGACCGATGGATGGTGCGGTTGCCGCTCATCGCTGCCGGGCTGGTGCTCGTCCAAGCCATGCTGGGAGCGATCACCGTCTGGACGCACCTGGAGGCAGCGGTGGTTGCGCTCCATCTGGGAGTGGCCTTGAGCTACCTCGCGGTCGCTCTCGTGCTCGCCTTCCGGACGTGGTTTCCGGCCCTCGCTCGAGTGGCAAGACGCTCACCCTTGCGCCCCTGGCTCGTGGCGGCACTGGGAGCGGTTTTCCTTCTCATGCTCAGTGGTGCCTATACCGCGAAGCGCGGTGCGGGGTTCGCCTGCCCGGAGTGGCCGTTCTGTGGAGGATTCTGGATTCCGACCGGGTGGACCAATGTCGACGTTCACCTGACGCACCGATTGATTGCGCTCGTGGCGGTCTTGCTGGTGGCCGGGGTCGCCTGGAAGGCGCGGCGAGTGCGTGGTGAGTCCCGGTGGGCCGTCGGGCTGGCCACGGCAGCAGCGGTGCTCATGGTCGCGCAGGTCTTCGTCGGGGCAGCCAATATCTGGTTCCGCCTGCACCCAGCGGTGAGCGTTGCGCATCTCGCAGTCGCGACGATCGTTTGGGTGCTGCTCGTGCTGGCCGTCTTGGCTGACCGAGCGCTCGCCAGTGCTACCGTCCAGCAGGAGCGAGCCGCGGTACGGGGGGCGATGCAGCGTCCGCTCGGCGAGGTTGTGCGCGATTACCTCGTGCTCACCAAGCCAGGTGTGATGGTTTTGTTGCTGGTCACCACGTTGTGCGCGATGCTCGTGGCAGCGCAAGGGGTGCGGTCACTGTGGACGTTGTTCTGGACGCTCGTCGGTGGGGCGCTCGCTTCCGGTGGAGCAGGGGCGATCAATCACTATGTGGATCGGGACATCGATGCGATCATGACGCGCACACGCCGGCGACCGTTGCCGGCTGGGCGAGTGGCCCCGGAATATGCGCTGCTCTTCGGTATCGTCCTGAGTGTTCTGGCCGTCTATGTCCTGACGGCGTTCGTCAATCCGGTCGCAGCCGTGCTCTCGTTGTCCGGCAACCTGTTCTATGTGTTCGTTTATACGATCTGGCTCAAGCGAATTACGCCCCAGAACATCGTGATCGGTGGTGCAGCGGGAGCGGTACCACCGCTGGTGGGCTGGGCAGCAGTGACGGGCCAAGTCAGCGTGCCGGCACTCCTGATGTTTCTCTTGGTCTTCGCCTGGACGCCACCGCACTTCTGGGCACTGGCGTTGTACAAGCGCGGCGATTACGCGGCAGCGGGAGTGCCGATGCTGCCAGCGGTGCGCGGGGAGGAGGAGACGCGCCGGCAAATCCTGGCCTATACGGTGGCCATGGTCTTGGCGAGTTTGCTCTTCTACCCGCTCGGTGTGCTGGGCGTTCCGTACCTCGTGGCAGCTATGGTGCTGGGCGCCCGTTTTCTCTGGCTGGTGGCGCGACTCTATCGTGAGCGGAGCGATCAGCTGGCGAAGCGCGTCTTCCTCTACTCCATGCAGTATCTCGGCTTGCTTTTTGCGGCGATGGTGATCGACGCGGTCGTGTTCTGACTGGGCGGCCAGCTTTCTGCGCGATCTCCGGGAACAGGCTCGCCGGAGATCGCGCCTCGTGCTGCCGTCGAGATCGATGGGGTGCTTGCCTGGTGTCGCTTGCCCCCCAAAGGCCTCACGGATCGCGGATCAGGGGCAGCGTGGAACAGTGGATGCCGCCCCCGTTTTTGAGGATCTCGTCATACGGGATCTCGACCGTCTCGATGCCTGCTGCCTCGAGTCGCTCGCGTGTGCGGGGGCAGCCTGCCGGCATGATCACCCGGGCCGGTCGGACGGCGAGGCAATTGACGGCCTGCGGCTCGGTCGGCCAGACGTGGATGGGCTGGATGTCGAGCTCGCGAAGCAAATCGAGGAACCAGTACGGAAGACGCGTCAGATTGATGAGCGCTTTGTCGTAATCGACCATCACGCAGGCACCATCGAGGTGGAGCGCATAGCCGGGGAGGGGAACCCGGACCAGGCGCACGCCTTGCTCGGCGAGGACAGCCTCCAATTGCCGAACTCCGGCCTCGTTTTGCCGATAGGACATGCCGACCGCGACCGTCGAGTCATTCAGCCAGCAGACGGATCCTCCTTCCAGGAGTCCCGTACCGTGGATGGTGTGCAGGATCGGCATGCCGAGTTCGGCGAGGAGGCGGGTGATGAACGCTTCCTCGCCGCGGCGGCCAGCCTGTGGGTGGCGCCCGACGAGGCCGAGACGACAGACGACAGCACCTCCTTTGACGGCGACCGCCATATCGCGCGTAAAGACGGCATGCGGGTCGCGAGATGGGCAGTCGACGGAAACGACTTCGACGCCCTCGGCCCGAAGAGCGTTCACCAGCGCGTCGTGCTCGGCTTGCATGCGGGCGATGTCAGGCGGGTTGCTGTCGCGCCAGTACCATTGGTTCTCCTCGTCGATGTAGGCGCCGATGGTCGGGTCGTAGTGTCCCTCTGGCTGGACGGTGAGCATCTCGTCCCCGGGGCGATGCACGACACAGAGCCGGAGCCGTCCGACGTCGTTCTCGACTCCCCAGCGGCGTCCCCACACTCGTTCCTGCATCTCGGGTGCTTCGAAAGCTGGCTCAGCTTTCGGGATCATCCGCTCCAGGACGAGGTGATAGTACGCCTCGGTCTGGCGCAACGTGCTCGGCCGCTCGCTCGTATCCATACGCTGGCTCCTCACATGGGCTCTGCTGCTCGTCACGGGCATTGTCACGCCGACCGGCTCGGTTGCCAAGCGTCGTCCGGCCGATGCACGCGCAGGAACAGGCTGAAAAGCGGGTCGGCAGGGTTGCGCGATCGAGAAGCGTCCGACACGCCGCAGCTTCTCGGTGATGGTGCCTGGTGACAGGCTGCTCGCGTCGGTAAGTCGGTTCTCACGAGACGAGCGCGGGCTGATCGCGCGGCTGCGCCTCGGCACGAGCGATGGTAGGGTACTCCTCGAGACCGGTGAGGCGGTCGTTTCGTCTCGCTCTCTTCATCTGCAAGGAGGGATATCGTGCTCGAGGGAAGCTACCACAACCATCCGGGGTATTGCGACGGCTCAGGGACGGTCGAGGCGTACATCGAAACGGCGCGGGAGGCGGGACTGGCGGCGGTAGGGTTTTCGTCGCATGCACCTGTACCGTTTCCGTGCGACTGGACGATGACGGTCGAACGCTTCCAGCAGTACCTGACTGACGTGCGGGCAGCGCGGGAGCGTTGGTTGGGGCGATTTCCCGTGTGGTTGGGGGTCGAACTCGATTACCTGGAACCAGCGTTGGTTCCCGAGGGGATGGCCTTCCAACGAGCGGTCGTGCTGAGCAGCGGCCTCGATTATGCGGTCGTGAGCCTGCACTTCATGGGACGAGACCGAGAGGGTCACCTGTGGGCAGTCGACGAGTCGGCTGAGGCGTTCGCTCGGCAACTCGAGGATGTCTATCGCGGCGACGTTCGCCAGCTGATCGAGGAGTATTATGGCCTCCTCGCCCGACTGGCTGACTGGGCAGCGCGGCTGGACCTGCCTGTCGTCATCGGTCATTTGGACAAGGTCAAGCAGTGGAACGTGGGAGAGCGCTACTTCGACGATTCGGCTGCCTGGTACCGAGCCGCTGTGGAGCGAGCACTGCTGGCGATCAGCCGGGCAGGGTTGCCGATCGAGTTGAATACGTCTGGACTCCGCCGCCCGATCGGTGCGCCTTATCCCGGGGAATGGATCCTGCGACGATGCCGGGAACTGGGGATTCCAGTGCTGATCGGTGCTGATGCCCATCGGCCCGAGGATGTGGCAGCTGGTTTCAGTGAGGCGCGGGCGCTCCTCAGTGCCGCTGGGTACCGGGAAACGCTCGTCCTGACCGAGCGAGGGTGGAAGACTGTGCCACTCGCCTGATCGCTAGAGGTTGTCCTACAGCGACGCGGCGAACCTGCTATGATTTCGCCGCGGACGAGGAGGGACGCCAGCGTGAGCGCCTATCCGAAGCACATTCAGGACTTTTTGCACCTTTTGGAGACCTCGCCGGAGTTCCGGGCGCTGGTCCGTTCCTTGTTGCTTTCGGAGGAGCTCTTGCAGCTTCCGGATCTGGTGCGGTCACTCGCGGCCACGCAGGAGCGATTGGCACAGCAGTTGGAATCGTTCCAGCAAGCGGTGGAGCGTGCGCTGGCGGCAGTCAGTGCGCAACAAGCCGAGACCGCGGCTCAGATCGCTGCGCTGGTTGACCGGATGGAACAGGTGGAGCAGCAGCAGGCGGCCACGACCGAGCAGATCCGCCAACTCACCGCCAGTATGGAGCGGGTGGAAGCGCAGATCGAGGCATTGACTGCCCGCATGGAGCGGGTGGAAGCGCAGATCGAAGCCTTGACCGAACGGATGGAACGGGTCGAAGCCCAGATCGGGGCCCTGACCGAGCGGATGGAGCGGGTGGAGGCGCAGATCGAAGTGCTGACTGCCCGCATGGAGCGGGTAGAAGCGCAGATCGAAGCCTTGACCGAGCAGATGCAGCAGATGGCGGCTCAGATCGCCGCGCTCACCGAGCGGATGCAGGATTTCGAGCGTCGTCTGGAGCGTGTCGAACGGGATCTCGGCCGCCTCAAGGGACTCGTCCTTCCGTTGGTGGTCGAGCGTCGGTTCGGTGGCCTCTTCCGCAAGATCCTGCGGCGCCCGCGTGTCTTGCCCAGTGAAGAACTCACACGCCTGGTCGAAGATGGCGCGGACGCCGGCCTCCTGGACGAACGGGAGGCGGAGCAACTTCTGCTGGTCGATCTCGTGCTGGAGGGGCGCGACGCGACGGACGGAGGCGAGCCGATCTACGTCGTCTGCGAGATATCCTGGGGTGTAGGGATCTCGGACATCCTCCGCGCTCGTGAGCGGGCGGCGCTCCTGGAGCGTGTCGCCCGACGGCCAGTCCGCCCGGCCGTGTTGGGAACCTGGCTCACCCGGGAGGGCGAAGAGGCGCTCGCCGACGTGACGTACGTGGCGGTCCCCGAATCGTTCTTCGACTGAGTGCCACGCTGGATCGCGCTTCGGTCGTGCACCAGATCGGATCGTCCTTCAGGCATGCTGCCTCTGGCAAGCTTCAGCCAGCGAGGCACTGCCTCGCCGACCAGATACCCCCTCGCCGATCAGCGGATGCCGACAGCAGGTGCTCAGTGGGCTCCCTCAGGTGAAGAGGGAGCTTGTTCATCCCTCTGGCCAGCACAAGAGTAGACGAGCACAGTGTGGGCAAGCGCTGCGAGACGCTGAGACCGCTGCCAGGCTCAGGATGCGGGCCGTCCGGCTGGCGCGAGCCGCGAGCGCTCCAGCCGTCGGAGAGGCTGCGGTGACCTCCTCACCGATGCGGCCACTGCCGGCTCGAGGGGTGAACTGAACACTCGCGCCGCCTGCCTGGTCCGCGAGTTGGGTGCCGACATGCTCTCGCGTGCTGCGGTGTCCGCGCTGCGAACCCGCCTGGAGTCGATCCACGGCCGTGGATCGACTCCAGCTGCTCTCCAATTGGATACCTTACTCGCTCAACTCACTGCTCTGTCGCGCAGCGCAGCGAGCACGCGCTCGGGCGTGATGGGGAGCTCGCTCAGGTGCACGCCGATGGCATCAGCGATCGCGTTGGCGATGGCTGCAGCGGTCGGAACGACGGGCGGCTCACCGACTCCCTTCGCCCCGAACGGACCGATCGGCGAGGGAACCTCGACGAGTTCGACGGCGATCGGCGGTAGCTGGCTCGCTTTGGGGAGATCGTAATCGAGGAAGGAGGGATTGAGCGGTTGGCCGTTCTCGCTCCAGCGCATCGCCTCGTGCAGAGCCCACCCGATACCTTGGCCGACACCACCGTGCACCTGCTCCTCGACGAGTGCTGGGTTGAGTGCGCGCCCGACGTCCTGGATCGCGACCAGATCGAGCACCTCCACCTCGCCGGTGTCCGGGTCGACCGCGACGTGTGCGATTTGCGCGTTGAAGCCGGGGGACTGCTGGCGGACGACGCTCCGGCCGGTGCCGTAGACGGGTGCATATTTGCCACCGAAGACCATGCTCAGGTGTGCGATCTCGCTGAGCGTGATCTGCCGATCGGGCATACCGCGGACGCGGATCGCGCCATCGACGAGTTCCAGGTCCTCGGGTGCAGCTTCGAGTTCGTTGGCAGCGATCTCCAAGAGCTGCCGTTTGGCATCCTCCGCTGCTGCTTGCACCGCGAGTCCGACCGTGTAGGTGATCTTGCTCCCTCCGCTCATCCCCGCGTAGGGAGCACTGTCGGTCGGCAGGAGCTTGACCCGGATCCGCTCGACTGGCTGTTCCAGCACTTCTGCCGCGATCATGGCGAGAACCGTATGCGTGCCGGTAATGTCGATGGCACCGAGCGTGACGGTGAAGGTGCCGTCGTGATTCAGCCGAATGTTCGCTGCACAGGGTTCGATACCGCCCGGCCATCCACCGACCGCGATGCCCCAGCCTTCGTTGGGGCGGCGCTGGCGTGAACGCCAGAGGGGGTGTTGCCGGGCCCGCTCGAGGACGTCGACGAGCCCGATCGGAGGCCAGGGGACACCGTTCGGCTGAAGATCACCCGTTCGCGCGGCGTTGCGGAGACGCAGCTCGAGGGGATCCTGCCCGATCGCCCGCGCGAGTTCGTCAATCAGCTGCTCGAGCGCAAAGGTGGCCTGGGGAACTCCTGGTGCGCGATAGGCCCCCGTCCCTGGCTTATTGGTGAGAACCTCGTAGCCGAGGAGATCGAGATGTTCCCAGCGGTAGGTTCCACCCAAGAGAAGGAGCGCGATAGTGACTGGCGCGCCGGGGTAAGCACCCGAGTCGAAGATGACCCGGGCGCGGAGCGCGGTGAGCGTGCCGTCGCGGCGAGCACCAGCCCGGAGCTCGAAGATCGCGGCGGGAGCCGGTGTGGCGAGCAGAAACTCTTCGGTTCGGGTCAGGACGAGCTTGACCGGCGTGCCGAGCCGCAATGCGAGCGCTGCGACCAGAGGTTCGAGGAGAACGGTCTTGCCGCCGAAGCCGCCTCCGACCTCCATCGGAACGATCGTCACCATTTCGTGGGGGAGACCGAGCGTGGTCGCGGTCACGTTGCGGCAATAGAACTGACCCTGTGTGGTCGTATAGATGGTGACGCCGCCATCGGGTCGGGGCACAGCCACCGAGGCATGCGGCTCGAGGTATGCCTGGTGGACGAATGGTGTCCGGTAGGTTCGCTCGATCACGACATCGGCGCTGGCGAAACCCTGGATCACGTCACCCCGCTGGAAGCGCACGGCGTTGGTGACGTTGGCCGGCAGACGCCGGACATCGAGTTCTTCTCCGCCCGATACCGTGGCATGCATGCCGGCTTCTGCCCACTCGCCTTCGAGTTCTTTGGGGCGGATCACCGGGGCCTCGGGTGTCATGGCCGCCAGTGGATCGATGACCGCTGGAAGTTCGTCGTATTCGACCTCGACGAGTGCCGCTGCATCGGCGGCCACGTACGGTGATTCGGCGACGACGATCGCGACCGGCTGGCCAGCGTAGATGACCTTGTCCCGTGCCAAAAGATGCCGGGCTCGCTCGGCCGGTTCCGGGCCCTCGGGAAGGAGATCGTGACCAGTGAAAACGGCGACGACACCCGGGGTGCGGCGTGCGGCGTCGCAGTCGATGCGGAGGATCCGGGCGTGTGCGTACGGACTGGTGACGAGCCGGGCATGGAGAAGCCCGGGAAGGTGCAGGTCGTCGGTATAACGCGCGTCGCCGCGCAACTTCGGTTCGGCATCGCGTCGCTTGAGCGGTTTCCCGAGCACGGTCGTCATCGCTCGAGGCTCCCTTCCCCGTCGTTCCCACCACGCTGACCCAGTGTACGACGCTCTCCGGTCACCGAGAAGCTGTCCGATCGGGACAGTGTCGGCGATGGGCGGTCTCTGGTGTTCCGACTGGTCGTCCTGAGCATGGGGTCTACCGTGCTCGCCATCGGATCGGTAGGATGTTGCTGCATGACGGTCGTGCGAGCTTGTCGAGGCACCACGGCCCCCTTCGATGCGGTCGCTGGTCCGTTGCAGGAAGGATGAGCAGCCCGATGAGCGGGGGGAAGATCGCTGTTCTTTGCCCGAACCTCGGCTTGGATCGGATCGGGTCGCTCGGGTCGCTCGCACCTGGCACGGTCATGCGCTTCCGCTCGATCCTCACCTCGGCAGGCGGGAAGGGACTGAATCTCGCTCGCGCGGCTGCAGCGCTGGAGTCCGAAGCGTGCGTGGTGGGTTTCCTCGGGGGGTGGATCGGCCGTCTGGTGGCAGAACTCGCTGGCAACGAGCGGCTCAGGGTGCACCCCTACTGGATCGAGGCGGAGACACGGGTCAACACGATCGTGCTCGAGGACAGCGGGCGGGTAACCGTCTTCAATGAGGAAGGTCCTCGACTCGACGCGAGTCTGGCGTCTGGACTGCTCGACCTGCTCGGATCGCACCTCGTCGAGAGCGCGCTCGTCGTGGCGATCGGATCGCTGCCGCCTGGCCTTCCGTCGACGCTGTACGCCGACTGCGTCGGGCTCGCCCGCTCGCGCCATTTGCCCATCATCGTGGACGCCGCGCGGGAAGCACTCGTCGCAGTGCTCGCGGCCGAGCCGGACATCCTGGCGCCCAACGTTTTCGAGGCCGAGGGCGCGCTGGGACGAGCGAGCGCCGAGCTCGTCACCGACGATCCGGCCGAACTCCGCGAACGGTCTCTCGCCGCCGCGAGGGAACTCGCCCGGGCAGTACGGCAGGCGGCGATCGTCAAAGCGGGAGCAGCCGGTGCGGCGGTCGCGACGCGCGACCAGTTGTGGTTCGCAACGGCGCCGCCTGTGGTCACCCGCAACCCGATCGGCGCAGGAGACGCCTTCGCGGCTGGCTTCGCAGCGGGGATCGCGCGTGGTCTGCCGCTCGTGGAGGCGGTCCGGCTCGCCGTCGCGGCTGGCTCGGCGAGCGTGGAGACACTCCAGCCGGGGGCGCTCGACGAGGAGCGGGTCGCGGAGCTCTTCGCGCACGTCCGCGTCGAGGCGATCGGTCACGGCTGAGCACGATGCCCTTATACGTGCCTGGAGAACGTGCGGCGTGGATACCGTGATGGATCGACCTCAGCAAAGCAGGATTCCATCCGTCCGAGCATGAACGGTCGCCCGGTTGCTCGCGAAACGACAGTGGGCGGCACGGCTAAGGCGTCCGATCTTCCGACGACGCGGCTGCTGGTTTCGAGTACAGCTCGTTTTCCGGTATGTCGCTGCGGTGTGCGGTGCGTCGCGAGCGCCCCCACCGCGGAAGCGATCGGGATCTTGACAACTCTCTCTCTGCTAACTTAGAGGATGTGATGACCGGTGTTCAGGTATGGCAGGTAACGGATAACGGAGGTCGACTGTGAGGCGTGTCCTGGTCGTCATCGGAGTTTTGGTCGTCGTCTTCACCCTTGTGGTCGGGGCAGCGCAGGCGGCATATCGACAATTGTTTTACGAGTGGTCAGCGAGTGGAATCAAGCCAAGAGGCAGGTTGTGGTCCTACTCGGGGAACTACCTAGGACGTACAGACTGGAACCCGCTCCCTGGAGTCAATGTGCTGACCCGTCATGAAAGCAGCGTCTACGTCCGGAACCCGACGAGCGACATCCGCTCCCCAGGCACGGTTCTTTACTTCATCCACGATGGACAAGTCCGAAGGACGGTTCCTTCTTACGCTTGGACGATGACCGGTTGTGGCGCAATCTATCCTCCTGGCGGGCTGGTGTTCGGCGGTTGTACCACCAACTCGCAATATCTCGGTAGCTTCGACAGCATGAGGCGTGCGCAGGATCGCGGAACGTGGGCGTTCTTCCTCTGCGACGCCGCTGGATGTTACGGGGGCGGCAGCCGCGACCGGACCTGGACGCTCTGGTAGGAGGTCGACATGCGGTACCGGATCGGAACAATCGCTTTGCTCGGTTTGCTCGTGCTGGTTGGCGCGGTGGCCTTGGCGCGGAGCGCGGGGCTGACTGCCCCGTTCCCGGGTATCGACCGCGTCGAGTCGGCGGCAGAGGCCGCACGAAACGGTGACCGCGAAACAGTGCTGTTGGTGGCAGACAAGCCGATCACCGCGGCCGAGCTGACCGAGATGGAGCACTGGGTGGCGGCCAACCTCGCCTGGATGGGTGAGGTGGGAACCCGGATGGCGGTGACCGACGAGCAGCGAGCGTTCCTCGAGCGGCAGGCGCGCCTGATCGAGGAGTACGGGAAGCCGACGGTCGCGCTGGCGGCCCTCATCGTCGATCGGACATTGGAAGCTGAGGCCCAGCGGCAAGGGCTGTGGCCGGACGAGCGAACGGTGCAGGCCCGCGTGGAGCGGGATCGCGACCTCGCAGCGACCAGTGACGACCCGCGGATCAAGGCGTATCTCCAGGCGTTCGGCGAAACTGCGTTCTGGCAGGTGCACTATCCGCGGGTGGTTGCCCTGGAGATCGCGAAGGAGCGACTCTACCAGGAACGGACGAAGGACGAGCCGGACCCGACCCGGCGCCAGGCACGCTGGCTCGCCGAGGAGCGGGCACTCGTGCTCGGGGCGCCGATCGAGGTCGTCGTGCCAGAGCGGTTGCCGGCCAGCATCGATGCAGCGGTAGAGTATTTGAAGCAGTACTACGATCTCCAGTCGAGCGTCTCCAGCACAGGATAGTTAACGGGCTGACTCGTGCACTCGCTGCACCGATGGCGTGGTCTACCATCCTGCGCGCGGTGGCGGTGCGGCGATCAGCTGCTCGTGAGGGACATTTCGACGCTCGACACCGCTCCGGGTGGTGACACGGCACAGCGTGCTTGCGGCCAGAATCGCGGTGTGTCACCGACCCGGAGTGGCGAGCTTCTGCTGCCCAGCCTGCCGGGGAGATTCGAGTTCTCGAACACCGAGCGGGTAGGGCAGGCGCGATGGCCGAGACGTCAGTGCCTAGCGGGCTCCTGGCTGCCAGTCCTTTGGGCTTTGGAACGAGCGTTCGCGGGGCGAAGGACCGAGGAACCGGCAGAGGTGAGAGCTGGCAACCGGTCGGTCCCTGACGACTTCGACGAGTCGGTCACCGAGGGCAGGCATGACCGTTCGCGGCGGCCGATCCTGACGAGCGGAGAACAGAGCGACCTCGCGCCGCGTCCAGGAGGCGGGGGCGCTCCGTTGCAACAGAGCTGGTCGGAGCGGGCAGCGGTGAGCCGGTGGCCCAGTACGGACGTGCGGAGACGCTCAGCGCGCCGACGGTGCGCGAGTTCGCTCACTACTGGTCCTTTCGCTCAGCTGAAGGAAAGTGCGGGTGTCTCGCATGCGTCGCGGACTCTCGGGCCAATGCATCCGCGAGACCTTCCGCTCCTCCGTCCGGTCACGGCGCTGGGGGAGGCTCGAGGCGAGCTCAGGGGGAGTCATCGGTTCCATCCTCGCTCTGTCTTTTTGTCGCTTTTCACCAGCGGACACGATCCTCTCCCTTATCTCGGCGCCTGGTGGCGGGCCGGGAGGGAGGCGAGCGGCAGCGCCTGCTGCTGGACCGCCCGCTCGCGTGGTCCTGCCCCGATGCTGCCTTCTTCGTCGCCAGGTGCCGGAACAGGTGCCCTCTCGAAGAGGAAGCCTGGTGAACCCTCTGGCTGTCGCTCGGTCGGAAAGCGCTCGGCCGTGCGCGTGCCGGGTATCGTGCGCTCGCAGCAACCGCTCCGCGTTCTCCAAGGCGAAACGCTGCTACACTGGCTGCGGGCGAGGTCTGGGCGATCCTGCTGACCGCGACTCGGTCGCGGGGTCTTCCTTTGGTGAGCTTCTCGGGGTTCGGGCGTCGTGCGCTGGTCAGCTGGCGCGGTGGTGGTGCGAGCGTACGCTGAGTTGAACGACTTCCTGCCGGCGGCGGTGCGCCAGCGCTCGTTCGAGGTACCGCTCCCGTTCGGTGCGACCGTGCGTGATCTCGTCGCCGGGCTCGGCATCCCTCCGCCGGAGGTCGATCTCGTCCTCGTCAACGGCGAGCCCGCCGATTGGGCTGTTCGTCTGAAAGACGGCGACCGAGTCGCGATCTATCCGGTGTTCGAAACGATCGATATTGGGTCGGTGCAACGATTGCGTCCCAAGCCGCTGCGCGAACCGCGTTTCATCTGCGATGTCCATCTCGGCCGCTTGGCTGCCTACTTGCGCCTGCTCGGCTTCGATACGCGGTACGAGCGCGAGGCAGACGACGCAACGCTGGCGGCATGGGCGGAGCGGGAGCGACGGATCGTGCTGACACGCGACCGGGAACTCTTGAAGCGGCGAGCCGTCACGCACGGGTATTGGCTGCGCTCGGCCCATCCGCGGGAGCAGCTTCTCGAGGTCGTCCGCCGTTTCGACCTGGTGGGCGGTCTGCGCCCGTTCGTGCGTTGCCCACGCTGCAACGGGTTACTCGTGTTGGTCGATCGCGAAGTGGCGCGGGCGCATGTCCCACCGCGTAGCTGGCAGCGTGCTCAGGAGTTCTGGCGATGCAGCGGCTGCAACCAGTTCTACTGGTACGGCACGCATTGCGAGCGAGTGGAGGAGCTGATCGCGTGGTTGCGGAGCGCCTTGCCGGGAGAGCCGACGCGACTGCTGGAGGCAGCATGCGAGCGCACCGCCGGAGACGCGCCATCCGGTGCGTGAGACGGCGGGGATCTCAGTGGAGCGCGCTGTGCGGTCTTCGGCGCGTCCGGACTTCTGCGGGATGAGCGTGATCAGCACTGTCGGCGCGAGCCACTCTTCCCTGAACGGCGGACGCGATGGATCGCGTTGGCGATCACCGGTGTTCGTGGTGGGGTGAAGGTGTGTCGTGCTGGGCGATTGTCGGTCTGTGTCGGCTCTCGCCGCGTTCACGGAGTGCACGCTCGACTGAGGCTCGACGGTAGGGCGAGTGCCCTCGTCCAGGCGGGGCAGAATTGACGAAGGGATCCGGTTCGGGGGAGGATTGACCGGTCGAGCGTGCCTGGTGACCCTCGAGCGGGAAGCGGGAGGATGGAGCGATGAGGCCAGCGGAACGGGAGCGCTTCGACACGCTCATTCTCGGCGGTGAGGTGATCGACCCGGCGAACCAGCGCTTCGGCCGTTTCGACATCGGGATCTGCGAGGGACGGATCGTGCGCGTGGCGCGTTCGCTGGCGGATGCCATAGCTGAGCAAGTGATCGATGCGCGGGGTCAGATCGTGACGCCGGGTCTCATCGATCTCCACACGCACGTCTACTGGGGTGCGACCTACTGGGGAATCGAAGCCGATCCGATCGCTGCGCGGACCGGAGTGACGACCTGGCTGGACGTCGGAAGTGCCGGAGCCTACACGTTTCCTGGTTTTCGCCGGTACATCGTCGAGCCGAGCCGGGTTCGGATTCTTGCACTTTTGAATCTCTCCTCGATCGGCTTGGTCGCCCCAACGTGGGAGTTCGCCAATCTCGACTATTGCGACCTCGAGCTCGCTGCCGCGATGATCGAGGCGAACCGCGACGTCATCCTCGGCGTCAAGGCGCGCATCGATGCCAATACCACGCGCGGTGTCGGGATCCGACCGCTCGGGCTGGCTCGAGAGCTCGCTGACCAGCTCGGACTTCCTCTCATGGTGCACATCGGGAACGGCCCACCGTCGATCGACGAGGTAGCCGCGCTCTTGCGCCCCGGTGACATTCTGACCCACTGTTTCACGGGTGGAACCATGCGGATTCTCACTCCGGATGGGCGGGTTCACCCCCGCATCCGCGAGTTGCACGAGCGCAAACTGGTCCTCGATATCGGGCATGGTGCAGGTTCGTTCAGCTTCGAAGTCGCCGAGCGGCTCCTGGCCGAGGGGATCGTGCCGGACGTCATCTCGAGCGATATCCACCAGCTGGCGATCCAGGGACCGATGTTCGACCTCCCCACCACGCTCTCCAAGTTCCTGGCTCTGGGACTCTCGCTGGCGGAGGTCATCGAGCGGGCGACGGTACGACCGGCCAAGATCATCGGCCGGCCGGAACTGGGGAGCTTGGCTGAGGGGACGCCAGCGGATATCGCCCTGTTCCAGGTGGTCGAGGGGACGTTCACTTTCTACGACGTGGCGATGCAGGCGCGGTCTGGCGACCGGCTTCTCGTCAATACGCTGACGATGGTCGATGGACGAATCGTGCCCCGGCAAGAGCCGAGTGCGCTCCATCCCTGGGCGCAGCTTCCCGAACACCAGCGCCCGATCGTCCAAATCGGACATCCCTACCGAGTCATGCAGGCACGAGGAGGCTGAATGAGCGAGCGCGATGGCGTCCTCATGCGGGAGCAACTGGCAGCACTGCTCGCGGCGGATCCACCTTTGCTCCGTGACCTTCCGGCGGTCGAGGCGCAACTTCAGCCGCACGGGATCGATTTGACTGTCTGGTCGGTCGCGCGCTTCGCAAGTGCTGGCCAGGTCGGCGAGATCGACGAAGAGCGTCGCCTGCCGGAGCTGGAGGTGGTCGAGCCGGATCGTGATGGCTGGTGGCAGCTCGAGCCAGGCCCGTACCTCGTGCGCTTCACTGAAACCGTGACGCTCCCACCGGACTGCATGGCCTATGCCCGCCCGCGCTCGAGTCTGCTCCGCTGTGGCGTCGCGGTGCACACCGCGGTCTGGGATGCCGGATACTCGGGACAGGGGGTAGCACTGCTCGTCGTTTACAATCCGAAAGGCTTTCGGCTGCGCCGCTCTGCCCGCATCGCCCAACTCGTGCTGCACCGGCTGGAGCGGCCTGTCAGCGAGGGATACCGTGGCATGTACCAGGGCGAGCGCGGCTGAGGCACGGCGGAAATGCTGCGCTGTCCCCCGGCGAGTTAGAGGGGAGGTGAGTCATGGCTGCCGAGCGGGCCGCGCTGTTCCTGGCGACGCGACTCCCGACCGAGCCCAAGGAGGCCAAACGACGCCCTCATCCGGAGTCGGAGCTGGCTGACCAGGAGGCGCGGTTGCGCGAACTGGCTGCGCGCGAGCGCTACCACGTGACGCGCGTTTTCAGCGAGATCCTCCCCGAGTTTCCGGAGCAACGTCCGGGTCTCAAGGCGCTGCGCACGGCGATGTGGCTGCGCGAGATCGACGTCATCCTAGTGCCGTCACCGGAGTGCCTCTATCGGGATCCCGAGCGACTCAAGGCGTTCTTGATCGAGGCGCGAACGCTCGGGGCGCGTGTCGAATTCCTGGAAGTACCGCCGCTGTACGCTTGGGTCGTGAAAGAGTACGGGTGGCCGCGCGAGTGGTCGAGATGAACGAGGGGAAGACATGCTGAGGCGGATCATCGGTGCGCTGCGGCTCGACCCCACGGTCTACCGGGAGCTCCGCGATGATCCGACCGCCACGGTGCCGGCACTCCTGTTCGTCCTGCTCTGTGTTCTGGCAGCTGGCGTCGTCGGGTTACCCGGCGGTGGTCTGACCGCCTTCGGCATCGTGGCTGCTTCTGCCTTCGTGTCCTGGACGATCTTCGTCGTCGCGGCTTACCTCTTCGGCACGAAAGCGTTGCCGGGGCCGGAGACCGAGGCGACGTTGGGAGCGCTGGTGCGGACACTCGGCTTCGCCCTGGCGCCGAGTCTCTTGCTCGTTTTCGGAGTCGTTCCCGCGCTCCAGCTGGTCGTCGTGCCGCTGGCTTTTGTCTGGACTTTCTTCGCGACGCTCATGGCGCTCCGAGAAACACTGGCGGTCGGCACGCTGCGGGCGTTGCTGGTCGCGGTGCTCTCGTACGGTGCTGCTGCTCTCGTCGGCAGTATCTTGACGCCACCGGGACCATCCGGCTGAATGCGGAGCGTGACCTGCTTCAGCCGGGGAAGGGAGGGAATGGATGAGCGGAGCAGCGACGGAACGAGCCGCGCAGCGACGGGTTCCTGTGGAACGTCTGCGACGCCGACTCGATCCGATGACCTTGCCGTTCCAAACGACAGCCGAAGTGGATCCCGTTGTGGGGACGGTCGGGCAACCGCGGGCGCTGGAAGCGCTCGAGTTCGGTCTGGAGATCGCGTCCTACGGGTACAACGTCTACGTCGCGGGGCGTCCTGGCTCCGGTCGCGAGAGCACGGTGCTCCGTCTCGTGGAGCAGATCGCGGCGAAGCGTGCGACACCGCCTGATTGGGTTTACGTGCACAACTTCCAGGATCCCGAACGTCCCGTCGCGATCGCGCTGCCAGCTGGACGTGGAGCGCAGCTGGCGCGCGACATGGATGAGTTCCTGCGAGCTGCTCAGCAAGCGATTCCGCGAGCGTTCGAGAGCGAAGAGTACGACCGGCGGCGCCGGGCGATCATCGATCGCTTGAACCAGGAACGGGAACGGTTGTGGGAGGGCGTGCAGCAGTTCGCGCAGCAGCTGGGCTTCACGGTGGAGCTGACGCCAGCGGGGGTGATCAGCCTGCCGCTGGTACAGGGAAGGCCGCTGGCGCCGGAGGAGTACGAGCGGCTTCCACCACCGGTGCGCGAGGAGTTGGAGCGGCGCAACCAGCGGATCCAGGATCGCGTGGCCGATGCCTTGCGGGAGGTGCGTCGTCTCGAGCGCGAGACGGCCGAGCGCTTGCGCCAACTCGATCGGGAGGTCGCGCTCTTTGCGGTGGGCGGCCTGTTCGAGGAACTCCGCGAGCGGTACCAGGATCTTCCTCAGGTGCTCGCCTTCCTGGAGCAGGTGCGGGAAGATATTCCCGAGCACCTGCACGACTTTTTCCCGCCGCAACTCCCCGGTGTGCCAGCACCGATCGCCCAGCTGCAAGCGCTGCAACAGCAGGAGCATCTCGCGCGGTATCGCGTGAACGTGTTCGTCGACAACAGCCAAACGCGCGGTGCGCCGGTGATCTTCGAGCGAAATCCCTCGTACTACAACCTGGTCGGGCGAATCGATTACCGCGCCACGTTCGGCGCGATGGTGACTGACTTCAGCCAGATCCGTGCTGGAGCCTTGCACCGCGCGAACGGTGGCTTTCTGGTCGTCCATGTCCTCGACCTTCTGGCTAATCCGTTCGCCTGGGACGCGCTCAAGCGCGCGCTGATCACCCGCCAGGTCGTGATCGAGAATCTCGGCCAACAGTATGCTGTCCTGCCCACGGCGACACTGCGACCGGATCCGATCCCGCTCGACGTGAAGGTCGTCCTGGTCGGCTCGCCGTTCCTGTACTACTTTCTCGCTGCCTACGACGATGACTTTCGCGAGCTTTTCCGTGTACGGGCCGACTTCGCGCCGGACATGGACTGGAACGATCAACACGTGATGGGCTATGCGGCCTTCATCAGCCGGGTGGTGCGGGAACAGGGATTGCGCCACTTCGATCGCAGTGCGGTGGCGCGCGTGATCGAGTATGGAGCGCGCCAGGTCGAGCATCAGCGCAAGCTCTCGTCGCAGCTCCTGGAGATCGGCAACCTGGTCGCGGAGGCGAGTTACTGGGCTGGCAAGGCTGGGCGCGAGATCGTGACTGCCGAGGATGTCGAGACGGCGATCCGCAAGAAGCAGTATCGTTCCGACCTTCTCGCCGAGCGGGTGCGCGACCTGATCGCCGAAGGAACGCTCAAGATCGAGACGAGCGGCGCGCGGGTGGGGCAGATCAATGGCCTGGCGGTCATCGAGCTCGGTGACTTCGCCTTCGGGAAACCCTCGCGCGTGACCGCGCGCGTCTCGCTGGGGCGCGGCAATCTGATCAGCATCGAGCGCGAGATCGCGCTGTCCGGCCCGATCCACTCGAAAGGCTTCTTGATCCTCTCCAACTACTTGGCGGGTGCCTATGCCCAGGATTTTCCGCTCGCCATTACCGCGTCCATCACCTTCGAGCAGGCGTACGAGGAGATCGAGGGTGACTCGGCTTCCTCGACCGAGCTCTATGCCTTGCTTTCAGCGCTTTCCGGACTCCCGATCGAGCAAGGGATCGCAGTTACCGGATCGGTGAACCAGTACGGCGACGTGCAGGCGATCGGTGGCGTGAATGAAAAGATCGAGGGGTTTTTCGCTGTCTGCAAGGTGCAGGGGCTGACCGGTGAGCAGGGTGTCATCATCCCGACAGCCAATGTCCAGCACCTGATGCTGGATGAAGAGGTGATCCAGGCGGTCGCCGAGGGGAAGTTCCACATCTGGGCGGTCGACTCGGTCGATCAGGGGATCGAGATCTTGACTGGTGTACCGGCTGGCGAGCGTCAGCCCGATGGGACGTATCCAGAGGGGACGGTCCACCGTCTGGTGATGGATCGGCTGCGCGAATATGCCGAGCGCATGCGCGACTTCGGCCGCCGGGAGGAACGCGAGGAGCGGTCGGAGCGAACCGAGGCGGCCGATCCGGAACCAGCTGGCGAGCACTAGCGACGCTGGACCAGGCGTTCCCGGATCCGCTCCGCGAGGAGCTCGATCCCGCGTGTCCGCTGCTCCGGCTCGGCTGGTGCGATGCCGAGCCAACGCAGGAGCAGGGCGACCACAGCCGCGAGGGTCGCGGCTACCGCAGCGACGAGCGCGAGCAAGAGGATGCTCATCGTCGCCTTCCTCGTGGACATGGCGTGTCAGGCAGCACAGGCACGCCCGGTGCGCCTCGTCGGGACCCGGCCATGGAACTGCTTTGGGCGCAGTCCGTGAAGGAGCTCGGCCGAGCGATCAGGTGGTACCAGCCTCGTCGCGAGCGAGCGGCTCTGGCTATCCTTCCTGCCATGCAGGGAGGAGGCGGCGCCGGATGACCGGCGTCGCGCAGCCAGCGAGGAGATGTGACGATCGAGTGGATGAACCTGGGCACGCTCATCTTTCTGATCGGATTCGTGGTGTTACCGCTCGTGATCCTGGCGATATCGCTCTGGGCGTTGCTCAGCGAGCGCTCCCGTCGTGCGTGCCGGCATCAGGAACCAGCCGAGCGTTCGCCAGCTGATCCCCCGAGCCCGAACGCGTCGTGAATCGCTGGCACGGCGCGTGCGACCTCGTCTTCGCGGATCACGAACGAAATGTTGAGTTCCGATGATCCTTGCGCGATGGCGACGATGTTGATACGATGTTGGCCGAGGGTCCCGAAGACGCGGCCGGCGACACCGGGTGTCCCGCGCATCCCGGCACCGACGACGGCGACGATGGCCATACCGGGTTCTTCCCAGAGGCGTGCGACGCGTCCCTTGAGGAGATCGAGTTCGAACTCCCGCTCCAGCGCACGCAACACTTTGCTGGCATCGGTGCGCCGGACGACGAAACCCAGGCTGTGCTGGGACGACGCCTGGAAGACCATAAAGACGTTGACGCCAGTCCGGCCGACGGTCTCGAAGACGCGGGCAGTGACGTCGGCGACGCTGAGGAAGCCGGATCCCTCGACGGTGATGACGCTCACGCCGGGAATCGCGGTGATCGCCTTGACCACCGAACCGTTCGAGCTGGTGTCCGGGCCGATACGTGTGCCCGGGTGCTCGGGGTTGAAGGTGTTCTTGATCCAGATCGGAATGCCACGCTCGGCAGCCGGTTGCATGGTGCGCGGGTGGATCACCTTGGCGCCGAAGTAGGCGAGTTCGGTCGCCTCGGCGAAGGAGATCGCGGGAAGCGTGCGCGCACTGGGGACGAGTCGCGGATCAGCCGTCATGACGCCATCGACGTCGGTCCAGATCCACACCTCGTCGGCGTCGAGCGCGTGAGCGAGGATCGAGGCGGAGAAGTCGGACCCGCCGCGGCCGAGCGTGGTGACCGCACCCTTCGGCGTGGCACCGAAGAAGCCGGTGATGACGGGCAGCTTACCAGCTTCGAGAAGCGGAACGAGGATCGCCTCGGCGCGCGCCCGGGTTTCGTCGAGCAACGGGTTGGCGCTCCCGAAGTGGTCATCGGTCACGATGACCTTGTCGCTGTCGACCGGCACGGCTGGGATACCGCGTTCCTCGAGGACAGCTGCTATGAGGACTGCACTCATCCGCTCGCCGAAGGAGACGATCCAGTCCTGAGCACGCGGCGAGAGGTCGCGGAGTACGTGGACCGACTCGACGAGGCGCGCACAACGCGTGGCGAGTTCGGTCAGGCGGCTCACCGTCGCCTCCAGACGCGCTGCGGTCGGGATCAGTTCCGCGGCCGCCCCGCGATGTCGCTCGACGAGTTCCTGTTGGAGCCTCGCTGCTGCCTGCTCGTCTCCCTCGGCTGCAGCTTGAGCGGCCGCGATGAGCTGGTTGGTGACGCCGCTCATCGCCGAGACGACGGCAACGAGGCCGCCGCCACCGCGATAGGCGTCGGCGATGATCCGTGCCGTGCGATCGATCGCGACGGCATTGCCGACCGAGGTTCCGCCGAACTTCATCACCCGCATCGCGTTGGAATCCTTTCTGGGAGCCTTCGGCTCCATACGTGCTCCAAAGCTTCTCGAAGGGGAAAGGATACTCGAAGGCGTCTCACAGCATGCGGGACGAGCACGATCACCTCGCGAATCAGCTTATGGTCGGATGAAGACGGTGTCGATGGCAGGGTCGCTCTGAGTGCTCTCATGATGTCAGCAGCTCGGGCATACTGCTCTCACCGCTCTGACGGTTGGCCGCGGTGCTAGACTCGTAGCGATTTCTGTCGGATACCCTGAAAGCCCACCTACCCGATCAGTTACCGTTCGACGATGGACAGGGAAGTGAGTTCCAGCGAGCGATGACCAGCCGAACGACACTCGTCCACAAGCAGCCACCGGATCTCACCGACGACGAGCTCGTCGCGCGGTTCCGGGCGGGGGACCGCGAGGCGTTCGCGCTGCTCTACGAGCGCTACGTCGACCGGGTCTACGACTTCGTCGCGCGCCTGGTGCGCGATCGGGAGGCGGCAGCTGACCTCACTCAGGAGACGTTCCTGAAGGCGATGCAAGGGCTGCGGGCTCGCCACGTCCAAGGCTCGCTGCGCGCCTGGCTCTTCACTATCGCGCGCAACACCGTCATCGACTACCAGCGACGCCAACGCACGACTGCGTTTTCGCAGCTCCCTTCCCCGGAGGGGGAGGAGTGGGAGCCGGAGCTCCCAGCCAGTGGACCCGAGGCTGAACCAGAGGAGACGGCCCGTCGACGCGAGCTGGCTGAGCTGGTCTGGCAGGCGGCGCGCGGGTTGCCGCCCAGTGATTACACCATCCTGGAACTGGCGCTCCGGCATGACCTCACGCCGGCCGAGGTTGCCCGCGTCGTCGGTGTCCGGCGAGGTGCGATCAACACCCGTCTCAGCCGGGTACGCGATGCGCTGGAGGAGAGCTTCACGGTTCTCCTGCTGGCTCGGCGCGGGCGCGAAGACTGCCCTGAATTGGCGCGCTTGTTGGAAGGCGTCGTACTGCCGCTGGGGTTGACGCCCGAACTCCGGCGCGCGGTGGCGCGCCATGTCGACCAGTGCGAGATCTGTCAGCGCAACCGCCGGGCCATCAGCGCAGTCGATCTCCTTCCAGCGCTGGCGCCGATCCTGCCGGCGCCAGAGATCCGGGAAAAGATCCGCCAGTCGCTCGAGCAGGCGCTGGCGACACCTGCTTCGGCACCGCACCCCGTGCAGAAGCTGCAGGAATGGCTCCGGCAGTCGGCCTGGGGGAAAGCACTCGCGGGTCTGGTGGCGGGGATGGTGGTGCTCGTCTCGGCAGGCTGGGCCTACCTGAGTTGGGGTACCGCGCCAGTGACAGTGGAGACCCGCAATTGTCCGCCGCTCGAGCTGCGCCTGGCGGGACCGGCGGCGCTGGCTAGTCGTGCGCTCGGGGTGCCGAGCCTCCTGGCTCCGGGGCAGCCGGCGAGTTTCCGGCTTCCGGCCGGTGAAATCGAGGTCCAGGTGAGCGAGCGCGAGGCGACGCTACGGCTCGCCGGCATACCGGTACGGATCCGGATCCTGGCCGATCTCGCAGCGGTCAGCTGGGATGGGGAAGAGCTGCTCGGACAGGGGCCAGTACAGCGGCAGGTCGCTCGCTCGGCACGGCAGGCGGTGGTGCTCGTCTGTCGCTGAGCGATGCGGTGTAACCGGACCGGGAGCTCGTTCGTTGTATGGGATGAGCACCCGGTCAGTGTTTTGCGAGCGGAAAGGGGGAAGAACTGTCGAAACGAGCGTGATCCGGTCCCGTGCAGGGTGAGCGTGACGACGTATCCGGCAGGTGCGCCGGCACGACAGAAAACGAAAGGAGGATAGATCAGCATGCTCCGCAGCGGGCGATGGCTCGCCATCATTGTGACAGCCGGCGCACTGGCCTGGGGTGCCTGTGGCACTCCGGCGACGCCGGTACCAGCGACTGCGGTGCCCATGACAGCTCAGCCAGCCACGACGGGGACACCATCCGAGTCCGGTAGCAGCACTGTCTCGCCACCGCAGGTCGCTACGGTGCAGCCAGCGAGCGCGGCTACGCCACCCGCCGTGAGTTCGGGACTGCTCTCACCGGTCTCGTCATCGTCCTCGTCGTCCCCGACGGTGACGCCGACGTCAACGCCGACGCCGAGTCCGACACCAGCACCCACACCGACTCCGACCGAGACGCCGAGTCCAACGCCGACGCCGACCCCGACCTCCACACCGACAGCGACACCGACTCCGGGCGACGATACCCCGCCGACAACGACAGCGGGGTGCGATCTCGCAGTCAACATCGGTCTCCTCGAGACAATACCAGGCAAATACCAGGTCAGCATCGGACTGAACAGTGTGGGAGGGGCGAGTTGCCCGGCGCCGACGACGCTCAGCCTGAGCGTTTCGCCGAGCGGTGCGCTGAGCTTCGGCCCGCTGGGGTTGGCCTACGAGTACAACGGGACGGCCAGCTGGAGTTGCAGCGGAACGACCTGCACCGCGGCGGGGACGATCCCCGGTAACCCGCCCGGCACCATGTACCAGGTCGGCTTCCAGACGATGGCGACGTTGTCGGGTGGATCAGCACAGCTCTGCGCGACGGTCGCGAACGGTGCGGACGCGAACGCGGCCAACGACAGCTGGTGCGAGACGGTGCCGTGAGAAGCGCAGCCAGCAGGCAGAAGGCCGAAGGCCGCGCTTCTGATCCGAGGTCGCACCAGCAACGGGCCGGACAGCTGGTCAGGTTGGCGTCTCGCATCAGTCGGACCGTGCCGGTGCGACACGTGGTGCTGGGCGAGCGCAGGACGCTCTGCCTGGAGAGAGGGAGGTCATGATCATGCGACAGCGGTTCCGAATCCTGCTGGTACTCGTGGTGGCAGCTGCGCTCGTGCTCGGCGCGTGCAGCGGCTCGCTGCTCGGAAACCCGACGCCTGTCCCGTCTCCAATAGCTGGGATCGTGTGTCCACCAGGAACGGTCGGCTCGACACTGTCGGTCGGTCCAGGGCAGTCGCTGACGCCCCGCCCGCAGATGCTCGTAGGATGGGCGCCGTCTTTCGTCTATACCAGCACGCTTCCCTCTCCTTCCACCGCGAATTCCGGGTCACCGAAATATGTCCTCCACAGCTTCCTGAACGTTCCTGGAGCCGGCACTATCGTCGCTGGATCGGTCACTGTTTGGATGCGTCCTCTGGTGGACAATGCGAACGATCGCATCAGCGTATTGGATCCCTTGGGCGGCGTCGGTTCCAGTTACCCGCAGAGTTTGCTGGTTCCGAGCGTCGCCGCACCATGGACGACTGCAAACTATCCAATCTTCGTCCCCATCACCATGCAGCTCACGTCCACAACGCTCAATCTTCTCAACGCGAACGGATTTTTGGACATTGTGGTCGGACCGACTGCTCAAGTTCAATCACTCAACCTCACGGTGTGTGTACCGCTGCCGACGCCGACACCGACCAAGACGCCGCTCGCGCTCACCCCGAGCGGTGTGGGTACCGTGACCGGCCCGTCGACCGCACTCGATGGTGGAGCTGCGCCCACGCCGACACCCAAGCCTTCTCCGGTCGGGACGATCGTCGTAGGCGGCAATCCGACCTGCATCCCCGGTGACGAGTGCTGGCCGACTCCAACCCCGACCGTCGTCAAGAAGCCGACGATCGCGCTGCCGACGATCGTTCTGCCGACGCCGACTCCGACCGTCGTCAAGAAACCGACGATCGTCGCAAACCTGACACCGATTCAGCTGCCGACGGCCACGTCAACTCCCACCGCGACGCCCAGTCCAACGCCTATACCGACTCCGACCGCGACGCCGAGTCCAACGCCGACGCCGACCCCCACCCCCACACCGACGCCCACCGCGACCCCGACGCCGGTTCCCACCCCTACGCCGCTGGCTGCCTGCGACATGGCCGTCGACAAGGTGATGCAGCCGACCGGACAGCCGAATGTCTATACGGTCGTCGTCGTGGTGTCGAACGTGGGGAGTGGCCCGTGTCCAGCTGGCACCCAGGCGGTCGATAACCCAGGGGCGAACATCACGCTGAGCGGACCACTGACGATCACCCAGACGGGTGGGACGGTTTCGTGGAACTGTGTCGGCTTCGCCTGCACGGCCCAGAATCCGATCCCGCCTGGCTACGTCGCACAGTTCAGCTTCACGGCGACGGTGAATCAGAAGCCAGCCACCAACTGCGTGCGGGTGACCGTACCGCAGAGTGCAGACGTTAATATCAACAATAATTACTACTGTGTCACCGTGCAGTGACCGCGCGGTCACGTTCACAAACGCTCAGTCGGTGCGGAGCTAGCCTCGAGATCGGCTGGCTCCGCACCGTCGGCAACGGGATCAGTACTATCCTTAGGCGTATGCGTTGCGGTCGAGCGAGCGGCCGCAGCGCGGGAGCGAGACGATGCGGACGACCACTTGTGCGGAGTGCCGATCGACGACAGCGGTGATCGTACTGGTCGCGGTGGCCTGGCTCCTCGCTGCCTGTGAGGGAACGCTCGTTCCGCTGGTGACCCCGAGCCCGCTCGCCGAGCGCGGTGCGACCCCATCACCGGCGGTCCCCTCCAGCCCGGTTCCTCCGTCACCACCGCTGGTCCAGGCCAGTCCCACGGCGATCGTGTCGACGCCGGCTGTGCCGTCGGAGACAGCAACCGCCGAGGCGACACCGGCACTCGTGCCGACCGTCACCGTGCGGCCCGCGCCGACGGTCACGAGCCGGCCGACTCCTCCCGCTCCGTCCGCCGGCACCCTCATCCCGACCAGGCCGGTCGTGGGGGAACCGGGTGAGACGCCGACTCCGGTCGGAACCTGCGACCTGGCCCTGGACAAAACGGTCTCACCGCTCGCCGTTGGCAGGACGGTCGTCGTGACGCTCACGGTGCAGCAGCGCGGGACAGCGGTCTGCCCGACTGGTGCTTTGGTCAGTGATCCGCTGCCGGCGGGATTCCAGCAGGAATCGACGATCCGCATCGTCGAGACGGGCGGTACGGGGGCGTGGCAATGCGACGGCACGACCTGCCGCGCCGGTGAGCCCCTCCCGCCTGGCTACCGTGCGACCTTCACGTTCACGGTCAGCGGTGAGCCAGGCAGTGCGGCCGAAAACTGCGCGCTCGTTTCAGTCGCGAGTGACGCCGATCCGGCCAACGACGCGCGCTGCGTCACGCTTGGACCTTTCCCCACGCCACCTGTCGCGCCCACGCCGAGTCCGGTCGCCTGCCTATTCGGTTTCGAGAAGGCGATCCGCCTCGGTGGACCGATCACAGGAGGACAGACGGGAAGCGCGACGATGACCATCCGGGTCCGCAACGCTGGCCCGGAGGAGTGCACGGTGCGCTGGCCGGAGTTCGTGGTGGTCGATGTCTTGCCCGCTGGGATGAGCCTGAGCGGCGCGGTCCGTCTGAACGTGGCCGCTTGGAGCTGTGGTACGAGCGAGAGAGCGTTCCAGTGCAGTGGCCCTCCCCCGCAGCCGGGCAGCGAAGTAATCGTGACGGTGGACGTGGCCGTGGCCGCCGAGGCAGAACGGGCAGTGAATTGCGCGACGCTCGACCCGGTCGGGGCACAAGCCTGCGCGGTACCGAGTTACAGTCGCGGATGAGGACGATCGGCTCAGCGGGTAGCGCGAGGCATTCCCTCCGGAACGACAGCGGAGCGGTCGTCATGATGCGCGCCTCGCTGGGCCGGTGTGCCGAGCAACGAACCGATGCGCGTCAGCCACCGATGCTGACGCGCATGACGCTGTCAGTCGGCGCGGCTCGGCGCTCGCGCCGATGGCTCGTTCGGAGGCCCGCGGAAGAGAGAGTCGAGCAACTGCGGTGTGACGATTCTCCGCGTGGGTGTCGCTGAGCGGTGGGCGTGGTCTGGAGCCGAGGAGCCTGGTGCATCGTGCTGAGACGAGCGAGCATCTCCCCAACGAGCGCGGCCGGGGTATACTGGGCAATCTAGGGATGGCGGGAACGGTCCGTCCCACCGAGCAGCGAGCGTCGACGGATGGTGGGGACAGAAGCCAAGGGGGGGTCGACCGTGGAGCATCGGATTCGGATCGAATACTGCACGAGCTGAGGATATCGTGGACGAGCCACCCGTGCGGTGGAGTTGCTTTTGGACAAGTACGAACTTCAGATCGGTGAGATCGCCTTGGTCCCCTCGTCGGGTGGGCGTTTCGAGGTCACGGTGGACGGGGAGTTGGTCTTCTCCAAACTGGCTCAGAAGCGCTTTCCGGAGGACGAGGAACTCATCGAACTGGTCGGAGCGCGGATCAGCGCGAACTGACCGGCTCGACGCCTGGCGAGACGGCGATGCGCTGCGAGCGGGAGGTGGAACATGAGCGAGCGATTCACCCCGCTCGTGATCGTCCGCGTGCACGAACTCGCGCTCAAAGGACAGAACCGACCCTTCTTCAAGCGAGCGCTGTACGAGAACCTGTCGTACGCACTGCGCGACCTGCCCGCCTCGCGCATCCAGGAGCGTGCGCTGCGCTTCATCGTCCGCCTGACGGATCCCGCGGCGTGGCCGGAAGTCAGCGAGCGGCTGCGGTGGGTCTTCGGAGTGGCCAACTTCTCGCTGGGGCTGGAGACGGCCTTGACGGTCGAAGCGATGGAACGGGGTCTCCACGAGCTCCTCGACCGCTATGGCCCGCCGCAGGGGAGTTTTCGCATCCGCGTCAAGCGCACCAACAAGAGCTTCCCGCTCACCTCGCCGGAGCTGGAACGCGAGTTGGGACGCCTGGTCCAGAAGCGGACGGGCGCACCAGTCGATCTCAGCGAACCCGACGTGACCTATACCGTGGAAGTTTTGTACGACCGCGCGTTGGTGAGCGGCGATGCGCTCCCTGGCCCGGGTGGACTCCCGATCGGCGTCAGCGGGCGGGTAGTCGCCCTGCTGTCCGGTGGCTTCGATTCGCCGGTCGCGGCCTACCGGCTCATGAAGCGGGGCTGCTTCGTCACCTTCGTGCACTTCCACGCCTACCCGTACGTCCGACCGATCTCGATCGAAAAGGTGGTCGAACTCGCACGGCATCTCTCGCGCTACCAGCCGCCCAAGAATCGCCTGATCGTGGTCCCGATCGGCGATGCGCAGCGGGAGATCGCGCTGGCTGCCGAGCCGTCGCTCCGGGTCGTCCTTTACCGGCGCCTCATGCTGCGCATCGCCACCGCGATCGCCCACGAAGAAGGAGCGGGGGCACTGGTCACCGGCGAGAGCTTGGGGCAGGTCGCGTCGCAGACGCTGGAGAACATGCGGGCGATCGGCGCAGTGACCGATCTGCCACTCTTGCGCCCGCTGGTGGGGAACAACAAGGACGAGATCATCGCCGAGGCAGTGCGGATCGGTACCGAGCCGATTTCCCGCGTTCCCGACGACGACTGTTGCACAGTGTTCGTTCCCTTGCATCCGGCCACGCGTGTCTCGCTCGAGCAGGCTGAGGCAGCCGAGCAGGCCTACGATGTCGCAGCGCTGGTGGAGCAGTGCTTGGCCCGCCGAACCGTCTACGAGGGTGACCCGCTCCGTTGGGATCCTCTGGCAGCACTGGCGGCTGCGACGGCCTGACGGCCTGCTTCCCGGTACCGACGCGCGAGCAACGTCACGCTCGACAGGGCGACCAGAGCGCTCAGGACTTCGATGCCTAGCCAGTCGACGCGGGTAACGCTGCTCTTGATCTGGAATGTATCCCAGAGCGTGTGCAGTGCGACAGCGAGGAGGTAGGCACCGAGGGTGGCCCGCGTGAGTCCGGCGTGGCCGTGGTGCACGCGCTCGCGCCAGAGTGTTGCCGTCACGAGGGCGGTCCAGGCTGCATGGCCAGCCGGGGAGAGGAACCCGCGAACCAGTAGGACGAACTCGGCTAGCCCAACGTTCCCGCGGGAGGCGATGAACGCAGTGAAGGCGTATCCGAGTGTTTCCAGCGCCGCGAAGCCCATACCACTCGCGAGACCGAAGAGCAGACCCGCCATTTCCGAGCGGTAACGCCAGCGGAGGAAGAAGACGAGCGGGACGATCAGCTTCGCGGCCTCCTCGATCAGACCGACGGCCAGGAGCGGGAGGAAGCCGAGTGTGCGATAGGTGTCGTACTCCAGCATACCGGCAACGATGACGCCGAGCGCACCGCCCCAGAGGAAGTTCCAAGCGACCGCGCTGGGTGGGATCCGTTCCGGCAGTGGATGCTCGTAGACCCAGAGGACGAGGACGACGGGAACGAGAAAGGCGCCGAGCACGAGCAGGGAAGGAACGAAGTTCGGATTGCCGGTTGCCTGGTACACATTGTTAAGGGCATAGAACAAGATAAGCCCACCGAAGAGGACCTGAATCCAGCCGCGGGTGAGCGTGCAGCGTATCGCTTGCACAGTCTCTGCCTCCGTGTTCGGCTGTGTCGCACGGGCCGCCAAGAACCAGGTGTCGCTCCTGGAAGTGTGCTGCGCCACGACAGCTCCCCCTCGGCTGACTCACGGGGAGACGGCACGTCAGCGGCTGATCGCGCGTCTCGAGCGGCCGGTACCTCGCTCGGTCGATCCGGATGCCGATCCGAGGCGAAGAAGGCGTCGCACGCCTGCGTAGCCGGAGCAATGGCCGAGCGGCTCACCGCTTGCGCGAGAGGAGCGTGAGCATGGTGCGCTCGACTTCTGCCGGAAGCTGCAAGGCGAAGCCCTCAGCCGTGAGGAGATGCCCGTTCTCGGTATGGCCACTCGCGACGGGAACCAGTTCGCCACCTTCGAGACGCCAGAGCGTGAAACCGGCCTCGATTTTCCCGTGATAGGGAACAATCTCCAGGACGTAACCATCACCGGAGAGCATGACCGGTCGAAAACGGTGCTTCTTGAGCTGGTCGAGCAAGCGAGCGGCGAGCTTGTTCACGAACCGAGTACTCCTTCACGAGTCGATCGTCGATCGGTTCGAGGTACGGCCGGTCGCGAGACTGCCGCAGCGAGGGCGGTCACGCCGGGCTCACCCATTGTACCGTTCCGGGACGAGGATGGCGCGCTCGGGCGAGCGTGACGGGTGACGCACGAGACAGACCGGGACGTACGATCTCACGGCTGAGCAGCGATGCGGCGCCGCTCGACTGGCTACGTCGTGCTCGCAGGGTCGGGTCCCGGTGGATCGCTCGCCGCACCGTCGGCAGCTGGTGTCGCTGCCAGCCGATCCCGCACCGCGGTCGTCAGGTCGACACCGGTCACCGCGCTGAACCCCTCGACGAGTTGCTGGACGATGATCGGAAGCTGCGTCGCGTAGCGTCCGAGTGCGCTCGCGCCGTCTCCAGCGGCACCGGAATCGAACACGACCACCCGCTCGACTTGCGCCAGGGGACGTGCTGCGGCTTCGACGATCCTGGGTAGTTGCTCGACGAAGGCCTGGTACATGAGGAGCTGCATGGCGATCGGACCATAGTGATTGAGGGCGTCGGCCAGTGCGCGCTTGCCATCGGCTTCGGCGAGGAGTGCAGCGCGTTGCCCCTCGGCCTGGGCGAACAGTTCGGCCTGGAGGGCCTCAGCCAGTGCCTTTTTGGCTTCCGCCTCAGCTTGACCGATTTGGCGGATGCGAGCGGCTTCCCCAGTGCCCACCAGTTCCCGCTCGCGGGCTTCCGCTTCGGCGCGGACGACCTGTGCCTGGCGTTCTCCTTCGGCCCGCAGGATGGTGGCCTCTCGTTCTGCCTCGGCGCGGATGATGGTGGCGCGTCGCTCCGCTTCGGCGCTCTTGAGGACAGTCGCTTCCAGCTCTTTCTCGCGGCGGCGGGCTTCGGTTTCCTGCACGGCGATAGCCGCTTCGGTGCGAGCCAGTTCGACCTGTTGCTCGGCGACGACGACCTGGCGTCGGGCCTCGGCTTCGGCGAGGGGGCCAGCCTGGGCAGCACGCGCTCGTTCGGCCTGCACCTCAGCCTCGTAACGAGCCTTGCGCACCTCCGCTTCTTTCTGCGCCGCGGCGATTTCCGCTTCGGCCATGGCTTCAGCGATGGCAGCTTGTTGCAGCGCTTGCGCGCGCCGAACCCGTGCGTCACGCTCGGCTTCCGCTTTGCCGACCTCGGCATCGCGCTTGACTTCAGCGGTCCGTCGCTGGCCGAGCGCGTCGAGATAGCCCTGCGGGTCGCTGATCTGCTGGATGGTCAGGACGTCGATCTCGATTCCCATCCGCGAGAGATCCTGTGCCGACTCGGCGGCGAGGCGTTGGGCGAAGGCTTGCCGGTCAGCGTTGATCTGCTCGACCGTCAGGGTGCCGAGGATCGAGCGCAAGTGTCCTTCTAGAGTCTGGAAGATGACGCTCCGGATCTGGTCTTGTTCCATACCGAGGAAGCGCTCGATCGCGTTCATCAGCATCTGGTCGTCGGACCCGATCTTGACATTGGCGACGGCGTCGACGGAGACTGGAACACCTTCCTTGGTATAGGCTGAGGCGATCTTGAGGGGAATGGTCATGACGTTGAGGGAGAGGAAGTCGACGCGTTCGAGGACGGGGATCCGAATGCTCGAGCCGCCCTTGATCAACCGGTAACCGACGGTGCGCCGCTCCCCGGTCGTCGGGTCAACGATGGTGCGCCGGCGCCCCGAGAAGACGGCGACCATGTTGGGCGGGACCTTGATGATGTTACGGCTGACAATCGCGAGGAGTGCGGCGAAGGCGAGAAAGACGAGCAGGATGGCGAAGAGTGCCTGGAAGACATCGGGCAGGGAGAAACTCATCGGGTCTCTCCTCTCGCATCAGGGCCCTCGATCAGAGTCGCGGGCTGCAGGGGCTCGACCAAAAGGACGGTTCCAGCCAAGCCGGAGACACGGACCAACTTGCCAGCGGGGATCGGGATTCCACGCGAGCTGCGGGCGAGATACTGACGAGTGCCGGTCGGGCCACTGATCACAACGTAGCCTGGCTGGTCGGCCGCGATCGGGACGGTCACTTCGCCGGTGCGACCGAGGAGATCCTGGAGCGAGAACTCGGTGGTCGCCTGTTGCCGGTAGAGGAGAGCGACGAGCAGCCACGCAGCCAGACCGAAGGCGAGACCGCTGCCCGCAGCGGCGAGCGCACCCCAAAGGACCGGTACGCGGAAGAACGTCATGAGGAGCCCGGTCGCACCGAAGGCGGTGAGGGCGACGGCGATCACCTTGCCATTGAAGGGCCCGATGCCGTCGTCACCGACGTCGAAAATGTCCGCGATCTCGCCGATGAGAACAGTGAGCGCCAGGAAGGCGAGACCGACCAGTGCGATGACGAGATAGGTAATCGCGAGCAGGCTCACCGAGTATTCTCCCGAATCGGCAAAAGTATGCCCGGCTGTGCCCGCTCGGTCAAGCGGACGGTACGGTCGATCTGGTCGAGCAACTGCTGAGCGGCAAGGTGGAGCTGAGTGCTCGGCTGCCGATCGCCGGGCTCTCCAGGATGACTGCGACGTGACCGCGAACTCGTCCGGGCGAGCTGGACGCTCGTCCCGGCTGGCTCGCCTGTCGCAAGAGGCGGGGCGGAGAAAAGACTCGGCGCGGATCGACCGCGCAGTCGACCGCGCCGAGTCGGCTCATGGGTTGAGGATCGGCGCGTCTTACCGCGCCTGCTCCTCCATGCGACGCCGCTCTTCCTCCGATTCGAGCTCCACGTACTGGTGCTTGAGCTCCTTTTCGGCTTCCAAGATGAGCGCGACCTCCTCTTCCGGTGCCTGGGCGACCAGGCGATGCCGCGAATACAGGGCGAAGTAGAGGAGGGCGATCACGAGGAAGAAGGCGACACCCAGCACGCCTGGGCGGTAGTCCTGGATGGAGAAGGTCGCGAACAGAGCAAGGATGGCCAGGGCAGCGCCGATGGCTGCGCCCGGAATCCCGAAGGGGCTCTTGTACGGCCGTGGCAGCTCGGGGCGCGTGATCTTGAGGCGGATGTAGGCGAGCATCACCGCCGAATAGGAAATAACCGCGCCGAAGACCGCCATGTTGAGGAGCGCAGCACCGACGATGCCGGTTCCGAACTGGTCGATGATCACCGCGCAGAGGAGACCGATGATGGCGCCGGCGATGAGTGCCCGGTGCGGCGTGTGCGTCTTCGGGCTGGTCACCGAGAGGAAGCGCGGGTAGTATCCGGCGCGCGAGAGAGCGAAGATGACTCGGCCGTAGGCATAGATGATGGTATGGAAGCTCGCGATCAGTCCAGTGAGGGCGATGAGCGTCAGCACCGTCGTCGTCGCTCCGGCACCGAAGACCGCCTGGAAGCCGTCGGCCAAGGGCGCACTCGACTCGCCGATTTGCTTGGCTCCGCCGTTAACGCCGGAGTTGAAGACGAGCGTGAAGACCGACAACGCGAGCAGTGTGAAGATACCAGTGATGAGGCCCTTCGGCATGTCACGGACGACATCGTGCGTCTCTTCGGCGGCCAAGGGCAGTTCCTCGATCGCGAGGTAGAACCAGATGGCGAAGGGGATGGCCGCGAAGATGCCGAAGAAGCCTTGCGGCAAGAAGGTCGAGCTACCGGCTCGGTCAGGATTGGGTTCGATGTTGAAGACGAGATCCCAGCTGAAAGCGCCGCTGGCGACCGCGCCGATGTAGAAGATCACGAGGATGAGCATGGCGAGAATGGTGACGACGAGTCCGACGCGCAGGGTGATCTCGACACCAGCGATATTGATAGCGACGAAGACCATGTAGAACAAGAGCCACCAGAGCCAGACCGGGACCTGCGGGAACAGGGTATTCATGTAGCCACCGATCCCGACCACGATCACCGCTGGAGTGATGACGTACTCGATGGTGTCGGTGACGCCGACGAGGTAGCCTCCCCACGGACCGAAGGCGCTGCGCGTGAACGAGTAGAAGCCGCCTGCGTGGGGCAGGGCGGTCGTCAGCTCAGCGATGCTGTACACCATGAAGAGGTACATCAGCGCCATGAGCACGGTCGCGATGAGGAGACCGCCGAAGCCGCCAGCACTCAGGCCGAAGTTCCAGCCGAAGAAGTCACCGGAGATGACCGCTCCCACCCCGAGTGCCCAGAGAAGCACCCAGTTGGCATGGCGGCGAAGTTTGCGTTGCTCGAGATACTCCTGTCCGACTCGCTCGTAGCGGACCCCGCCTCGCTCGATCGTCGGTTGCTCACCCATCTTGGTTCCCTCCTCTCGTTGACTCGCTGATCACTCTTCCGGTGTGATGTAGGCGGCGGTGATGCCGCCATCGACCAGGAACGCTGTCGCGGTCACATAGGACGACTCATCGGACGCCAGGAACAGCGCCGCCTGTGCCACCTCGCGCGCCTGGGCGAAGCGTCCCATCGGGATGTGCACCAGTCGGCGTTGCCGCTTAGCCGGATCGGAGAGGATCGAACGCAGGAGCGGTGTATCGACCGGCCCCGGGCAGAGCGCATTCGCCCGGATGTTCTTGCGGGCGAACTCGATGGCGATCTCCCGCGTCATGGCGAGCACGCCTCCCTTGCTCGCCGTGTAGGCGATCTGGGGTACGGCTGCTCCCATCAGGGCCACGAAGCTCGCCGTATTGATGATCGAGCCGCCCCCGGCCCGCAGCATGGCCGGGATGGCGTACTTGCAGCCGAGGAAGACGCCCTTCAAGTTGACCGCCATCACGCGGTCCCAGACTTCTTCGGGCGTGTCCACTACCGACCCATCCTCGTCAGGGAAGATGCCAGCGTTGTTGAACATCACGTCGAGCTTGCCGTACGTGTCTTCGGCGGTACGAACCAGCGCCTCGACCTCCGCGGCCTTGGTGACGTCCGTCCGGACGAAGATCGCCTCGCCACCAGCCTCGCGGATGAGGCGTACAGTCTCCTCGCCGCCCGCCACGTTGACATCGGCGACGACCACCTTCCCGCCCTCCTGGGCGAAGAGGATGGCCGCCTCGCGCCCGATTCCCGATCCTGCTCCAGTGATGATGCACACTTTGCCAGCCAGCCGGTTGCCCATCCTTACCCCCTCCCTCAGCCGCGCTCGAAGTACCGGTACAGCTCCCAATCGGTCACCACGGCGTCGAACGTCTCCTGCTCGACCCGCGCCATGTTGACGTAGTGCTCGACGACGAGCTCGCCGAAAGCGCGGCGGGCCAGTTCGCTGCGCTCGAACTCGACCATCGCCTCGGCGAGGGTGCGCGGAACACGGACGACGTCGCGGGCTTCGTAGGCGTTGCCGCGGTACTCGGGCGGCAGGGGAAGTTCTCGCTCGATCCCGTCCAGCGCGGCGGCGATCATCGCGGCATAAGCCAGGTACGGGTTGGCGTCGGCGCCCGGAAGGCGGCTCTCGACGCGCAACGACTGGCCGTGGCCAACGATGCGGAAGCCACAGGTGCGGTTGTCGCGTCCCCAGACGACGTTGACCGGTGCCCAGCTGGCGACGGCGTAGCGCTTGTATGAGTTGACGTTGGAGGCGACGAAGAGCGAAAGTTCCCGGGCGTGGGCGATGAGTCCAGCGAGTGCGTGCTGCATCAGCTTACTCATGTGGTAGGGTTGCCCGTCTGCCTCGTAGAAGAGGTTCCGCTCGCCCGCGCTGTCCCAGATGCTCAAGTGGATGTGGGAACTGGAGCCGGTCCAGGTGTGATGGGGCTTGGCCATGAAGGTGACTGCCACCCCATTGAGGTAGGCGATCTCCTTGACGCCGTGCTTGAAGAGCACCGCACGATCGGCCGATTCGAGCGCCTCCGCGTAGTGGATGTTGATCTCGTGCTGGCCAGCCGCTGCCTCCCCCTTCGAGAACTCGATGGGGATGCCGGCAGCCGTCATCAGGTTGCGGATCTGCCGGTAGATCGGTTCCGCTTTGGTTCCCTGGAAGAGGTGATAGTCCTCGTTGTACCAGCCGTAGGGCCGCAGACCGCGGTACCCCTTCTCGTACGCCTCGTCATAGGAGTCCTTGAGGAGGTAGAACTCCAGCTCGCTGGCCATCATGACGCGGAAGCCCATGGCGGCTGCGCGCTCGACCTGGCGGCGGAGGATCGTCCGGGGGGCGACCGGGATCAGCTCACCGGTTTCCTCGTCGACCGCGTCGGCCAAGACGAGCGCGGTTCCCTCCAGCCAGGGGATACGCCGCAGCGTGGCGAAGTCGGGACGGGCGACCCAGTCACCGTAGCCGGTCTCCCAATTCATCAACCGGTAACCGCCCGGTGTGGTCATCTCCATGTCGGTACCGAGGAGGTAGGTGCAGAAGTGGGTGCCGTGGGCGCGGACGTGCTCGAGGAAGAAATCGGCGCGGACGCGCTTCCCCATGAGGCGTCCCTGCATGTCGCAAAGCGCGTTGATGACCGTATCGATCTCGCCACTGGCGACCAGGCGCTCCAGTTCGTCCAGGGTCAAGAGACCCGTCGTGTGCTCGCTCATCGATGCGCTCCAACTCCCTTCGCTCGTTGCCTCACCGATCGGCCGGAGGTGAGTCAGCGGGCGGGGGGTGACGGCTACCGCCGGCTAACCAGCAGCACTGGCAGCCATGGAGACGCGGTGACGTTCTGCGCTGCATGGATCGCGTGCGATCCTTCCTCGACCGTGCCGAAAAACCACCACCCCGCCCAGGAGCACCATGCCCCCGGCTCGCACTCCGCATGGATTCCAGAATCGATAGGAGCCGGACACACCGCTACAGTGCCGTGTCCGGCTTGTCCAGAGCTCTCTCGCTGCCACAAACCACAGTAACGGGTGTGTGGGCTGCTGTCAAGAGGCTCATCTGACAAACGGTACGGGATGCACCGCGCATGGGAGTGACGGTGCGGGTGTGCACCGGGGTAGCGAACTGGATACGGCTCGCGTAGGATCGTCGGTTGTCGTGTCGCAAGCGGCGCGGTGCGGCGCGGAGGATGCAGTGGCAGAGCCGGAGGAGCTCGCAGAGTCGATCGAACGGCAGCGTGCGGGGCGTTGGCTGCTCGTCGTCGTCCTGGTCGCTGCTGTGGCCTGGGCACTGATCGCATTTCGCTACCTGGAGCGCCTTGCTCCTTTGACCGGCGACGAGCCGTACTACGTGATGACCGTCATCTCGCTGCTGGAGGACTTCGACCTGGACGAGGCGAACCAGTACGCTGAGCGCGCCTGGCTGCGCTTCTACCCTCCGTGGCCCCTTCCAGCCGACTGGCGAGGGTGGCCCGCTTCCCCCTGGGAGTTGCCCCCGCACCCTGCGCAGGCGGCCCGACCGGGACTGTACAGCAAGCATGGGTTGGGACTGACGGTGCTCATCGCCCTGCCCTGGGCGGTGGCCGGGCGGGTGGGGGCGATGGCGACCGTCGGGGCATGCGGCATCCTGCTGCTCGTCCAGCTCTTCTGGCTGGCCCGCGAAGTGGGGGCGAGTCCGCGGCTGGCTGCGCTGCTCGCGCTCGGGTTGGGCCTGGTCATGCCGATCGGCCCCTACGCGCTGCTCCTGTTCCCCGAGGTGCCGGCCGCGCTGTGCTTCGTCTACGCGGTGCGGCGAGCGAGCGAGCGAGCGAATCGCTGGTGGCAGTGGCTCTTGGCCGGGGGTGCGATCGGCTTTCTACCGTGGCTGCACCAGCGCTTCCTCATCAGCGCGGCACTGCTCGGCGCGGCCATTCTCGGGCGGGCAGTGGCGGCCCGGGCAGGGCGCGGCTGGGGAGCCGACTGGCCAGGGGCGCTCTGGGGCGTGCTTCCGGCTCTGGTCGGCGGGCTGGGGATCCTGGGCTTTGACCTGTGGCTCTACGGAAAGCCGTACCAGAACCCGGCCGATCATGCCGGGTTCGCGGGGCCGCTCGGGACGCTGAACGGTGCTTTTGGATTGCTGCTCGATGCCCAGTGGGGACTCCTGATCGCGGCACCGGTCTTTCTCGTGGCCCTAGCCACGCTGCACTGGTGGGCGGCTCGCCAGCCGCAGCGTTTCTGGCTGACAGTGGGGGTCGTCGCACCCTATCTCGGGTTGGTCGCTGCCTACCGGGTCTGGTGGGGCGAATGGGGTCCGCCGGCCCGCTACCTGGTGCCGGTGGCTGGCTTTGCGGTCGCCCCCTTGGCCTGCTGGTTGGCGACGGCACGCCCCTGGCAGTGGCTGATCGCCGGGCTCGCCTGGAGTTGGGGAGCGCTCCTCTCCGTCGTAGGGTACTTGGATCCCCAGCGCTTCTACCATCATCCGGATGGAGTCAACAAGCTGTATCGGACGCTGGACAGCTGGCTGGGGACGCAGCTGGCGGAACGGCTGGTTCCGTTCCAGCCGTACGCGGCAGCGCCGGCGGAGGAGCGGCTGCGGGCAGCCCTGCTCGCGGTCGTCGCGTTGCTAGCACTCGTGGCGTTGGCTGGGCCACCCGCGTGGCAGCGCGTGCGCATTCTGACCGACGAGAAGGCACAACGAATCGGGTAGAATGGCTCTGGCAGGCGAGGGGGTAGACAATGGTGCAGTGGTGGCGGGGCCAACGCTTTCAACCTAAAGAGAAGGTGAGCGAACCGCGGACGCCGGGCGCCTGGGTGCTGACCATCCGGTCGGCGCCCTTGCGCTACGACGAGTTGCGTCAGCTCGTCGAGTCGACCGGTGAAGCGCGAGTCTACTTCGGGGAAGCGTTAGCGTACCTGCGGGGCGAGGCAGTGGCGCTCTTACGGATCGAGGCGACCGGTTTCGAGTGGGTCCGGCGGTTGTACGACTGGTGGCAGGTCGCCCAGTTGCGGGACGCGGTGCCGTTCGACATTCGCTTTTACGTGCGTGACCGCGAGTTCGTGGGCAGCTTCCGGGAGGACCAGCTCGAGGAGCTTCTGGCGCGGCTAGCGGAACGTGCCCCGCGGGTCGAGCGAGCGGCCTGAGGTGGTGAGCGCAACTGACCAGTTCGTGCTCACAGCTCGTCCGCGGAGTGGTACTTTTGTACCTTGCTTCTGGTCATGCGATCGCATATGCTAGGAATAGGACGATCGGGGGAGGAATGATCCCCCGGAACTCCTGACGGAGCGAGATCCCGGAGGCGAAGAAGCGCTGCCTGAGCGTTGGGCGCCAGTGAGCAGCGTGGAGCCAGTGGCGCACCCGGCCGGGATAACCCGGCCGGGTGCGTGTTTTCTGGGAAGCGAGAGGAGGCAGGAAGCAAGGGATACCGCGTGGCGATGCACTCCAGCGAGAGGGGGACAGCGATGAATCGACAGACGAACCGGAATGGGAAGCCACGAAGCACGATAACCTGGGTTGCGACCTTTGTGAGCCTCGCGCTCCTGGTCGCGAGCCTGGCGCTCGCGTTCGGATCGGGTGAAGCCGTGGCGCAGCGTTCGCAGACACCGACCCTGATCCCAGCGGCGAGACCGACGCCGCAGGGCCCGAAGAAGACGCCGGAGCCGGCACAGACGCCGAGCGGCACGAAGACGATCTCGATCAAGGCTAGCCATCAGAATTACCAGAAGTCTTGCGAGAAGGATGAAGAGAGGATCGAGTGGCACTTCGTCATCACGCGGATCAGGGACAGTAGCCTCGCCCCGGGATCGATCACTGCGCAGTTCCAAAACGCTGGGACCGTAACGATCGGGTTTGACAAGTTCACCGGCGGTACAGCGCACTACACCCACCGTTATACGAGTAGCCCCGAGACACTGATCAATGCCTGGGCGACGATCTATGCGGATTGGGAAGGTGAATTCAATCTCAGTGAGAGTAGCACTCGGTGCGTTGACTCGACGCCGGAGTCGACGCCGGAGGTGACCCCGGAGACGACGCCGGAGGTGACCCCGGAGACGACGCCGGAGGTGACCCCGGAGACGACGCCGGAGACGACCCCGGAGACGACGCCGGAGACGACACCGGAGGTGACCCCGGAGACGACGCCGGAGACGACGCCGGAGGAGACCCCGGAGACGACGCCGGAGACGACACCCACCCAGGTCACGACGCCGGTCGGGACGCCCGAGCCGACGCGGACCCCGCCGCGCGCGACACCCACACCGCCGCGCGCGACCCCAACCCCGGTGACCACGCCGGTCGGGTCGCCGGAGCCGACGCGGACACCGCCGCGCGCGACCCCGAGCCCGGTGACCACGCCGGCGAGCGAGTCGGCCAGTGCCACGGCGATGCCGACGTCGGTGAGCGAGGCGTTGCCGGCGACGGCCGAGCCGACCCAGACACCGCAGCCGCCTGCGGCGGCCGGGCAGGTCCTGCCCAAGACGGGCGGTGGTCCGGGTGGGAGCATTCTGGTCGGGTTGCTCGGCTTGGTCGGTAGCGTGCTGGCGGCGACCGGATTTGCGCTCGAGGCACGACGTCGCCGCGCGATGCGCTGATCTCCGCGATCGACCAGCGAAGCTCACGAGCGGGCTCGGGAGGACTCCCGGGCCCGCTTCCTGTTCCCCAGCGTCGGATCAGCACTGCTGGCTGGTCCATCGTGCCGGCGAGCTTCCACCGGCTGGTGCGGGACCAGCTGCTTCGGCGTGCCAGCACGGGGTGCGGTGCTGAGCGAAAAACGAGCCGTATACTGCGGCTGGTGAGCCGCGGGGGTGGAGCGGTGACGCGAGGTCAGCTCGTCCAGCTGGTTCTCCTGGGGACGATCTGGGGGAGTTCCTACCTCTTCATCAAGCTTGCGGTGGCGGGCATCCCACCGCTCGCCCTGGTCGAGGGGCGTCTTCTCCTCGGCGCGCTGGTGCTGCTCGCCGTGCGGTGGGTGACCCGTCAGCCATGGCCGTCACGGGCAGTGTGGCCGCACCTCGCGCTCATGGCGGTGATCGGGAACGTCGTGCCATTCCTGCTGATCGCCTGGAGCGAGCAGCACATCGATTCCGGCCTCGCGTCCGTCCTGAACGCAACGACACCGTTCTTCACGGTCCTCTTCGCCGTGCTGATCTTCCGAGCCGAACGGCTCACCCAGGCCAAAGCGATCGGCGTGACGCTCGGCTTTCTCGGTGTGGCTGTCCTCAGCGGGGCGGACCTGGCGGCAGTGGGCGCCGCTTCGACACAGGGTCAACTGGCCGTGCTGGCTTCCAGCGCCTGCTACGGTCTGGGTTTCGCCTATGCGCGCCGTTTCCTGCGCGGGGCGCCACTGGCTTTGGCCGCTGGCCAGATCGCGCTGGCCGCGCTGATCCTGCTTCCGCCGGCGCTCGCGACCGAGGATCTCGCCGCGCTGCGCCCGGGTCCCCTGGAAATCCTCTCCCTCCTCGCCCTGGGAGTCGCCAGCAGCGGCTTGGCCTACGTGCTCTATTACCGGCTGATCGCGGCTGCTGGCGCGGTGATCGCTTCCCTGGCGACGTATCTGATGCCGCCGGTGGGAGTCACGCTGGGCTGGCTGGTGCTCGGTGAACCGGTGGGCTGGCGCCTGCTGGTCGGCATCGTGCTCATCCTGTTGGGGATGGCGGTCGTCCAGGGGCGAGCCGGTTGGTCGGCCTGGCGAGGGCGCACGGCACGCGCGAGTACCCAGCTGGCTGACGATTAGGGCAGGGTGAGGATCTCCGGGCCGTTCTCGGTGATGGCGACGGTGTGCTCGAACTGGGCGGAGAGACTGCCGTCCGCCGTAACGACTGTCCAGCGATCGGGGAGGACACGGGTCTCCGGTCGGCCAGCGGCGATCATCGGCTCGATGGTGATGACCATACCGGGCCGGAGAAGGGGTCCCTGACCGGGGGGACCGTAGTGCGGAAGCATCGGTTCCTCGTGCAGGCTGCGGCCGATCCCATGTCCGTACAGGTTACGGATGACCGAGAAGCCGTGTGCCTCGACGTGCTGCTGGATAGCGTGGGAAATATCGGTCAGTCGCCGACCGGCATGCGCCTGGGCGATGCCGATCTCCAGCGCTTCGCGGCAGACGCGCAGGAGCTTTTCGGCCTCCGGGGAAACCCGCCCCACGGGAACGGTGATCGTCGCGTCCCCATGGTAGCCGCGGTAGCGGGCACCGACGTCGATCCCGACGATATCCCCCTCGGTGAGCACGCGCGATCCGGGGATGCCGTGCACGACTTCCTCGTTGACCGAGACGCAGATGGAGGCCGGGAAGCCGCGGTAGCCCTTGAAGGAGGGGACCGCTCCGTGCCGGCGAATGATCCGCTCGGCGATCCGGTCGAGTTCGGCCGTGGTGATACCGGGGCGGACCGTCTCGGCGAGCGTGGCTAGGACTTCGGCGACGATCTTGCCAGCCTCGCGCATGAGGCGGATCTGCTCGGGACGCTTGAGAACGATCGCCACGCCTCGCTCCTCCAGTTGGCCGCGTCGCAGCGGCCAACTGGAAAGTATAGCACTCGTCTGCCCGTCGCACCGGCCGGGCGGTTCGTGCTCGAGGTAGCTGGCGTGATCGCGGCGACGTGGTTCCCGTCGGCCGCGCTGACGAGTGATGTGGCCGTGCGTCCGGTCGTACGCAGCGCAATCCGGAAGGCTCGCTCGTCCGTATGGCTGATGGACGGTTACCGAGAGAAGCGAGGGAGGAAGTTATGCAGCTGTTCAGACGGGCGATGGTTCTGGTGCTGCTCGCGCTGGCCGTCTTCGCGCTGCCGGTGGCAGCGCAGGAGTCGGTGACGATCCCGCTCCGCGAGCAGAGCGGTTCGGGGCAATCCGGTACGGCGGTGCTCACGGCGATAGGAAACCAGACACGAGTGGTGGTGACGCTCTCCAACCCGCCAGCTGGCGTCGCACAACCGGCGCACATCCACGAGGGGACGTGCGCGAACTTGAACCCGAAGCCACGTTATCCGTTGCGGAGCCTGATGGACGGACGATCGGAGACGGTGGTCGATGTGCCTTTGACTGATCTCCTCGCTGGTCAGTTCGCGATCAACGTGCACAAGTCGCAGCAGGAGATCAGCACCTACGTGGCCTGCGGTGAGATCCGGGCCCAAGTGGCGCCAGCCACCGGTGCAGGGCCGCACGCGCTGCCGGGCTGGTCGATCGCAGCGGCGCTGCTGTCAGGTCTCCTCTTCGTCGCTAGTGGGTTCGGTCTGCGGCTGGTCCGACGCTAGAAGGGGTTCGGTGATGCGTCGCTCCTGGTCGATCGTCGCTGTCCTCGCGGTGCTCTTGGTCGCCGGATGTGGTGGGCGCCCGAACAGCGGCACCATGCCCAGTGGGGCCAGTGGTTCAGGGTACGGTGGACCCTACGACTATGGTCCGCGGTACGCCACGAGCGTGCCGACCCCTGCCGCTGCTGCTTCACCGAGCGCACCGCAAGCTCTCAGCCCGGCACCTGGGACGGCTGCGCCGACGGCGATCCCGACTGTTGCGGAGGAAGGAACGGTCGAGATCGCGGTGGTGAACTTCGGTTTCCAGCCGGCCGAGGTTACCGTCGCCGCCGGCACGACCGTTGTCTGGCGCAACGTCTCGCCGACGACGCATACGGTGGCGGCGAAGAACCGCTCTTTCGAGAGCGAGTTCGTCGAGCCGGGCGGCTCGTACTCGGTCACGCTCCGCGAGCCAGGAGTCTACGACTACGCGTGCACGCTCCACCCCGAAATGGTGGGACGCATTATCGTCCGTTGAGAGATAGGGTATGCTTGCCCGGCGGTCGAGGAGCGTGGCGAGGACGCTCGCGGATGTATTGTCCGAGCTGTGGGACGGAACAGCCGCCAGGGCCAGTCTGTATCGCCTGTGGACGATCGTTCCGGCGCCAGGCGGAGCTCCCGAGAGGACCGCGCCCGGTCCGGCGGTACCAGCGTCGCGGGATGAGTGGTCGCTTGCTGGGATGTACCACCACGCTCGTCGTCGGGCTGGTCGTCGTCCTGGCGGCGGCTGCCTTCTTGACGCGCGAGCCGGCTCGCGCACCGGTCGAGGAAGCGGGGGCGAGATCCAGCGTCGCGGCGGCGCCCTCCCCGGAGGTGCCCAGCGGACAGGACACGTCGCCGGCCGCTGGTCATCAAAGGGTACGGGTCACCGAAGAGGAACTCAACCGGTGGCTGGCCGAGCACGCAGCCGAATTGCGTCCGGCCAGTGACCCACAGGCCGAGATCGACGTGGACGGGATCGCGCTCCACGTGCGGATCTACGGGTGGGGAGCGACCTACCGCGCCCGACCGGTGGTACGGGATGGGCGCCTGGTTCTGGAGGATGGACGGATCGAAGGGCTATTGGGCTTGGGGATGGGTGCCGAGAGCGTGACGGCCCGGTTGCAAGCGGCGTTGGACGAGCGACTGGCACGTGCGGGGCTGCGGCCCGTGGCAGCCGAGCTCCAGCCGGGCACGCTCACGGTGGAATTCGAACCGGTCGAAGGATGAAGGCGGGCGGACAGGCGAGCGATCCGGTCGCAGTCGTGCGGGCAGTGCTGGCAGCGCTGAATCGGGGAGACCTGGAGACAGCGCTCGGCTACTGTGCCGATGACATCGTCCTGTGGGCACCGGGACCGACTCCATCCGGCACCGAACTCCGGGGCAAGCAGGCCCTCCGGGCTTTCCTGGAGGCGAGCGAGGCGACCTGGCCGGACAGCTGGGCAGCGGTGCGGACGCTGGTGGCTGACGGCGATGAGGTCGCCGTCGAGTTGGTGGCGACAGCGACGCACGCGGGGGACCGGGTGACGCAGCCGATGGCGGCCTTCTTCACGGTGCGCGACGGGCTGATCGTGCGCCAGGCCTGCTACTTCGATTTGGCCGGGTTGCTGGCGCACTTGCGGGAACGTGGGCTGGCGTAGCGGCCTCCCGGCGGGTGAATCGAGCTCGCGCCAGGACCGGGAGAGGTCATGGCCGCGGGGGCTGCCGGACAGTCCGGGTGTGCTCGGCCGGGAACAGCGGGAGCCGCGCTGGCACGGGGTGCGGCGAGCGGGGTGGCTTGCCGAGTGGGATCCGGGCGACGGGAGGGGCGTCTGTTCGCGCACCTGACGGGTGCTGGGCTGCCGGCGGATGGCGACCTGCCAGCTGGGTCGCTCTGTCGGCGCGGTCGGCACTGTCATCGGATCGTCACACGCGGTAGCTGGACGCGGGTACCCGCCTGATGGCATACTTGCCAGTGCCGGGGTGATCCAGAAGCTCCCGGCCCCACCATCGCACACCTGTCTCATCTCCTCCTCACGTGCGAGGCAGCTGGCTTTTCCGCAGCTGCCTCGTGCGTCGTTCGGATGGGTATCTGATCGAGCGAGTACAATCGAAAAGAATCGGCCGAGGCTGCAGCAAGCGCCTGGCTCGTCGCATCGAGGGATCGAGTATGGATGAGCGCAACCGCACACCGCGCGAACAGCGCGAGCGCTCCACGAATCCGGTCGGGAAAGCCCTGCGCGGGATCTTCGGCTCGCGCTTCGGCCTGCTGTGGATCATCGTGGGGCTGATCCTGTTCTACAACCTGTACGCTGTGTTCCGCCCGGAGCGGAGCGGGCCGCAATCAGAGATTGCCTATTCTAGTTTCGTCGCCGCGGTGGAGAAGGGGCTGGTCTCGACGGTGACGTTGTCCGGGCAGACGATCGATGGCCAGTTCACCCAGCCGCTGCGGGTGGCTAATGGCATCGTCTATCTGCCGGGTGAGCCATTGCCCGATACGGTGGACCCAGCCCAGGTCCGTTCGGTGACGCGCTTCCGCACGGTGATCCCGGAGAATACGCAGGCCGAGGTGACGGCCTTTCTCCAGCAGCACAACGTGTTGTTGAAAGTGCAGCCGTCCGGTGGTGCCTCCTTGCCGGGTCTCCTGTTGAGTGTCCTGCCGTTCGTGTTCCTGATCGGCCTCTTGTTCCTGTTGGGGCGGAATCTCAGTCGGGGGCAACAGAACGTCTTCAGCTTCGGGCGGTCGCGGGCACGGGTCTACGATGTGGAGCGCCCGCAAGTGACCTTTGCGGACGTGGCGGGGGAGGAGGAGGCGAAGGCGGAACTCGCGCAAGTGGTCGACTTCTTGAAGAACCCAGCGAAGTACCACCGGATCGGAGCGCGCTTGCCGCGCGGCGTGCTCCTGGTCGGTCCACCCGGAACGGGGAAGACGCTCCTGGCGCGGGCGGTGGCCGGCGAGGCGGGTGTGCCGTTCTTCAGCGTGAGCGCCTCGGAGTTCGTGGAAATGTTCGTCGGCGTCGGGGCCAGCCGCGTCCGTGACCTCTTCGAGCGTGCCAAGGCGCAGGCACCGGCCATCATCTTCATCGACGAATTGGATGCCGTGGGTCGTCAGCGGTTCGCTGGCTTGGGCGTGGGGAACGACGAGCGGGAGCAGACGCTGAACCAGCTTCTGGTGGAGATGGACGGGTTCGAGGCCCACACCGACGTGGTGGTCATCGCGGCTACCAACCGGCCGGACGTGCTGGATCCGGCGCTGCTGCGTCCGGGTCGGTTCGACCGGCAGGTCGTGGTCGGGCTGCCGGACAAGCGGGGACGGGCCGCGATCCTGCGCATCCACACGCGCGGTATCCCGATCGCGCCCGACGTCGATCTGGACGGGCTGGCCGCGGCGACGCCGGGGTTTTCCGGAGCGGACCTGGCTAACCTGGTCAACGAGGCGGCGTTGGTCGCAGCGCGTCGCGGGAAGCAGGTCGTGGATCGCTCCGATTTCGAGGAAGCGCTGGACAAGATGCTGCTCGGGACCACGCGCTCGCTCCTGATGAGTCAAGAGGAGCGGCGCCTGGTGGCCTATCACGAGGCGGGACATGCGGTGGTCGCCTACTTCACCCCTGGTGCGGACCCCTTGCGCAAGATCAGCATCGTGCCGCGGGGACGGGCGCTGGGGGTGACGGTGCAAGCACCCGAGGAGGATCGCTTCAACTACACGCGGAACCAGCTCTTGGGACGCCTGGCCGTCCTCCTGGGCGGGCGTGCCGCGGAGCAGCTGGTGTTCCACGAGGTGACGACCGGAGCGCAGAACGACCTGAAGGAGGCGACCCAGCTCGCTCGCCGGATGGTCGGTCTTTGGGGGATGAGCGAGGAACTCGGGCCCATCTACCTCGGGCTGGGTGAACAGCACGTCTTCCTGGGGCGCGAGATCGTCCAGGACCACAGCATCGGCACGAGCACACTCGACCGGGCGGACCAGGCGGTGCAGCGACTGCTCAACGAGGCGATGGAGCGGGCCGAGCGGATCCTGCGTGAGCACCGGGAAGAGCTGGACCGGTTGGCTGACCTCCTGATCGCCGAGGAGACGGTCGGCCCGGAGAAGATCCGCGAGGTTCTGGGTGAACAACCGGTCGCAGCTGGGGATGACTGAGCGACCGATCGGTACGACCAGCGGTCCACGGGGTGAGCCCCTGGCGGGCCGTGCTGGCTCGGTGATGGAGAAGGGTGGAGGAGCGGCGGAGCGGTGCGGCGCGAAGCGGGGATGCGTTCACGACATATCCCTGTGGAGCTGGGTCCCGGCCAGTACAGCCGGTGGTTCGTCGTCATCACGGCGGTTTTCGTCACCACGCTGATCGTCTCCAACATCGTGGCCGTCAAGATCGTCGATGTCTGGGGGCTGTACGTTCCAGCCGGGACGGTCACGGTCTTTCCGCTCGCCTACATCTTCGGTGATGTCTTGACGGAGGTCTACGGCTACCGGCGTGCCCGACTGGTGATCTGGCTGGGGTTCGCGTGCAATCTCTTGGCTGTGGCGGCTTTTGCGGCGACCCAGTATCTGCCGGCTGCTCCTTTCTGGGACGGGCAGGCGGCCTACGAGCGGATTCTCGGCTACACGCCTCGTCTGCTGGCGGCCTCCTTCCTCGCCTATCTGGTCGGCGAGTTCGCCAATGCTGCCGTGCTCTCGCGTCTCAAGCTCATGACGCACGGGCGATTCCTCTGGGTGCGGACGATCGGCTCGACGCTGGTCGGACAAGGATTGGATTCGCTCGTCTTCGTGACGGTCGCCTTCGGCGGCACGCTGGCCGGGCCGGATCTCATCCGCACGATGGTGACGGCCTGGCTGGTGAAGTCGGCCTACGAGGCGCTGGCGACGCCACTGACGTACCTCGTGGTGAACGGATTGAAGCGTGTCGAGGGGGTCGATGCCTACGACTACGGGGTGAGCCTCTCCCCGTTCCGCCTCGACTGAGTCTGCCACCGGGTGGAATCGGCCCTGCACGATTCCACCCGGCTGACTCGACGTCAGCTTCCGATGCGAGGATCGCCGCGGTCCTTCCAGACCACGATGACGCTGGGGCGCGGAACTGTGCCCCCCGGCCAGCTGGAGAGCGGTGCGGCGAGCGAGCTTCCCTCGCCGGGGTGTTGGATGGCAGTGAAGGGCGTCCGCCGAGCCTGAAGGCGCCGAGCGGGCGAACGAACGGGAGGAGGGTGAGCACGCGGTCCTGGCCCGGTCGCTGGCTGTCGCTGTTGCCGCGTCGGAGGCAGGAAGAAGCGTCGCAGCGGAACTCGTGGGCGAGCGCCCGGTGCGACAGCTAGGGGAACCGTGTGTTACGATACGGCAACAGCGAGGAGAGCGGGTGGGCGAGGGCGAGGTTCGGTGATGGAACTCGGTCAGCTCCTGCAGAGGCGCGTGGGGTTGCTCTTCCCGGGTCAGGGAAGCCAGCACGTCGGCATGGGACAACGGGTGCATCAGCTCTCGGAGGCGGCTCGGCGGATCTTCGTCCAGGCGGAGGAGATTCTGGGGCTTCCGCTGCGTCGACTCTGCTTCGAGGGACCAGCCGAGGAATTGGCCGATACAGCGAACGCTCAGCCGGCCATCTTGACGGTGAGTTTGGCCTACTTGGAAGCGTTGCGCGAGCGGCTGCGCGAACTGGGGGCCTCGCTCCAGCCGTCCATGGTGGCCGGGCACAGCCTGGGCGAATTCACTGCGTTGGTCGCGGCCAACGCGCTGCGCTTCGAGGACGCGCTGCGATTGGTCCGCGAGCGGGGCCGCTTGATGCGCGAGGTGAGTCAGGAACGTCCCGGCGGCATGGCGGCCGTGATCGGACTGGAGCGCGACGCGCTGGAGGAGGTGTGTCGCGAGGCAAGCGAGCTGGGGCTGGTGGTGGTGGCGAACGACAACTCACCCGGGCAACTGGTGATTTCTGGTGAGGAGCAGGCACTCCAGCGAGCGATGGAGTTGGCCCAGCGCAGAGGCGCCAAGCGCGTGGTGCGACTGGGCGTGACGGTCGCCTCGCATTCTCCGCTCATGGAGCGGGTCGCGCACGCCTTGGCGGAGATGCTGGCGCGGATCCCCTTGCGAGAGCCAGAGATCCCGATCGTGGCCAATGTGACTGGCCGCATCCTTTCCACGGTGGAAGAAATTCGGCGCGAACTGGCCTGTCAGGTTGCGCAGCCCGTGCAGTGGACGACGAGCGTGCGCGAGATGACCAATCGAGGCGTGACGACCTTCTTGGAGGTCGGCCCTGGGCAAGTGCTGACCGGACTGGTCAAGAAGATCCAGCGTGACGTGGAAGCCTACTCGATGCGTGACCTTGGTCTCGAGTCGTGAGAAACGGACGAGGAGGACGGTGTGCACCGCGTGGTCGTGACCGGGCTCGGGGCGATCACACCGCTCGGACTGGATGTGCCGACGTTCTGGCGCCGGCTGTTGGCCGGCGAATCGGGGATCGACCGGATCCAGCACTTCGACGCCAGCAATTTGGAGGTGCAGATTGCCGGTGAGGTCAAGGGGTTCGATCCCCGCGACTTCATGGACTTCAAGGCAGCGCGCCGCATGGATCGCTTCTCCCAGTTCGCAGTGGCAGCTGCCCGCGAGGCGATCCGCGATGCGGGATTGGAGATCACACGCGAGAACGCCGACCGGATCGGCGTGATGATCAATACCGGCGGCGGTGGTATCCAGACGATGGAGCGCGAGGTCGTCACGTTCTACCAGCGCGGTCCGAGTCGGGTCAGCCCATTCTTCGTGCCGATGTTCGCGCCCAACATGGCGGCCTGCCAGGTCTCGATCGTCTACGGGATCACCGGGCCGATCATGTCCTCGGTCGCGGCGTGCGCCGCGGGGACGCAGGCGTTCGTCGATGCGCTCCGGATGCTCCGGCTCGGTGAGGCTGACGTGATGATCGCCGGAGGCACCGAGGCTGGGCTCACTCCGGTGGCCGTGACCGCGTTCGCTAACATGGGAGCGCTCTCGCGGCGCAACGAGGAGCCGCAGCGAGCTAGCCGGCCGTTCGACAAGGATCGAGACGGATTTGTCTTCGGTGAGGGCTGTGCGGTGATGGTCCTGGAGACCGAGGAGCATGCCCGGCGACGCGGGGCACGGATCTACTGCGAGTTGGCCGGTGGGGCGGTTACCGGTGACGCTTACCACGTCAGTGCGCCCGATCCGGATGGCTTGGGAGCGGCGCGGGCGATGCGACTCGCACTGCGCGACGCGGGGATGGGCCCGGACGACGTCGATTACATCTGCGCGCACGGGACCTCGACACCGCTCAACGACGTGACCGAGACCAAGGCGATCAAGGCGGTCTTCGGTGACTATGCCTATCGAGTCGCCATCAGCTCTCCCAAGAGCATGATCGGGCATCTGGTGGGAGCTGCAGGGGCGGTTTCGGGCGTGGTGTGCGCACTGGCGATCCGGGACGGCATCGTACCGCCGACCATCAACCTCGAGCATCCAGATCCCGAGTGCGATCTCGATTACGTCCCCAACGTCGCGCGACGGATGCCGGTACGCGTGGCGATCGCCAACGCGTTCGGGTTCGGTGGACAGAACGCGGTTGCAGTGTTCCGGGCGTACGACGGGGCGGCTCGCTAACCGGATGCGTGTGGCTGCGAGCGGTTCGTGCGTGACTCACTCACCAGTCGAACTGGTGAGCGAGTGTCTCGTCCTCGACGCGAAGGACGATCGGCGAGCCGTGCGGACAGATCGCCGGAGTCTTCGTGGCTCCCCATGCCTGCACCAGCGCGCGCATCGCCGGACGGGCTAATGGTCGCCCACGCCGTACGGCCAACCGGCAAGCGAGCTGGATGAGCAGGCGATCGCGCCAGCTCGTGTCGTCCCATGCGTCCTCTGATTCCTCGAGCAGGGCCAGGAGAGCTGGAGCCAGCGCCGCTGGTTGACCGAGATCCTGCAGTTCCGGCGGTCCAGCCACGACACCAGGGAGCGCGGGGACGGTGCGCACAAGGAACGAGCGCGGGCCGAACGGTTCTGCCTGGAAGCCGTAGGCGGCGAGTTCGTCCAGCCAGCGCGCGAAGCGGTCGCGATAGGCTGGCCGCACGTCGATGAGGAGCGGCTCCGGTAACGGTACCGTGTCGTCGGCGCTCGGATGAGCGGCAGCGAGCCGTTCGTAGAGCACCCGCTCGTGAGCGCGGTGCTGGTCGACGAGCAAGAGCATGGCCGGGCCTTCCAGGAGAAGCAAACGCTCTCGCACCTGGCCGATCAGTCGCAGTGGCGGAAAGGCGGGGGTGAGGATCGGCTCCTCGGTTTCCGGTCGGTCGTACGGGCGAGGTGTCTCTGCGATGGCCGCGCGCACGGGATCGATGGCCGGAGTAGCCCCGAGGAAGGTGAAGCGACGCGGCGTGCGGGCGAGAAGGCTCCGCACTTCCTCGGCGATGGCTTGTCCCAGCTCGCGCTCGGCCCGGAGGCGGACCTCGAGTTTGGCCGGATGGATGTTCACGTCGACCGCGGCGGGGTCGGCCGTGATGACGAGCACCAGGACAGGGTGCCGGCCGCGCGGCAGGAGGGGCCGGTAGGCCGCCTCGAGGAGCGCGAGCACGGTGCGGGACTGTGCCCAACGGCCATTCACGACGACGTGCAGATGGCGGCGGCTCGAGCGCGTGAGGTCAGGACTGCTGACGAACCCGCTACACGAGCAATCGCCGATCTCGAGCGGACCGAACGGCAAGAGCGAAGAGGCGAGCGTGGGTCCGTACAGCTCGCTGAGAACGACCCGCCTGTCACCCGAGCCGGTGGTCTGGAGGACGACCCGATCCTCGATACGGAGCGCGATGCGGACATGCGGGGCAGCGATGGCCAGGCGCTGGACGACGCGAGCGATCTCCGCCATCTCAGCGCGTGTGTTGCGCACGTGAGCGAGGCGCGCTGGGAGGTCCTCGAAAAGGTGGTGGACCGTGACCGTCGTTCCCGGTGGGTGCGCGATTGGCTCATCGGCCAGGATACGGCCTCCGCGGACCGTGAGCTGACGCCCGACCGGTGCGTCGCTCGTCGCGCTGGCGATGGTCAGCTCGGCGACGGCCGCGATACTGGGGAGCGCTTCGCCCCGGAAGCCGAGCGTCTCGATCCGCTCCAGGTCGTCCTCGGCGAGCTTGCTGGTGGCGTGCCGTTGCAGCGCGAGTGGCAGTTCATCAGCAGGGATGCCACAGCCGTCGTCGCTCACGCGGATCTCGTGCAGCCCGCCGCCGTGCACGCTGATGCGGATCCGGGATGCACCCGCATCGAGCGCGTTCTCGACGAGTTCCTTGACGACCGAGGCTGGCCGCTCGATCACCTCACCAGCAGCGATCCGTGCAGCGACGTTCGGCGGCAGGACGCGGATCGGGCGACGCGGGGGACGAGCGACCTGCATCGTACGGCTCCACTCTGTCGACTACGCTCTGCCCAGCTTGGCGCGCTGCTCGAAGAGCCAGTCCAGCGCTTGGCGCGGCGTGAGATTGGCGAGATCGAGCTCGAGCAGCGCGCGAGCCAGTTCCTCAGCGGCATGGCGACGAGTAGGGAAGCCGGGAAGCGCGAGCTGGTGTGGGCTTGCGGTCAGCCCGTGCGCGTGCTCGGCTGTTTCGGAGTGCGGCGCGGCCGGCGTGGGAGCGGGCCGGCCGATCAGCAATCGCTCGGCTCGATCAGCTACCCAAGGAGGGAGGCCGGCCAGCCGGGCCACATGGATGCCGTAGGCCCGGTCGGCCGCGCCAGGTCGAACGCGATACAAGAAGACCACGCGCCCGTCTTGCTCCATCGCCGCGACATGGACGTTGGCGACGCCTGGCAATTCGGCCTCCAATGCTGTCAGCTCGAGGAAGTGGGTCGCAAAAAGCGTGCGAGCTCCGACCCGATCGTGCAGGTCTTCCAGTACAGCCCAGGCGATGGCGAGCCCGTCCTGGGTGGCGGTGCCCCGTCCGACTTCGTCGAGGATCACTAGGCTGCGCTGGGTGGCCTGGCGGAGAATGGTGGCCGTTTCCACCATCTCGACCATGAAGGTGCTCTGCCCACCAGGCAGATCGTCGTGCGCACCGACACGACAGAAGATGCGATCGACGAGTCCGATGCGGGCGCGTGCCGCGGGGACGAAGGAACCGATCTGCGCCAAGAGCACGATCAAGGCGACTTGCCGAAGATAGGTGCTCTTGCCGCCCATGTTCGGTCCGGTGACCAGGAGGAGGCGTGGTCCATCGCCGCCCAGCTGGCAATCGTTGGGGACGAACGGCTGTCCATCGAGCAGCACTTCGACGACGGGATGACGCCCACCCTCGATCAGGATCGTGTCCGACTCGTCCAGTTCCGGGCAGCTCCACTCGTACTGCGCCGCGACTTCGGCCAGGGAGCGGAAGGCATCGAGCCAGGCGATCCAGCCAGCAAGGCGCAAGAGTTCGTTGGTCCGCGTGGTGACCTCGCGGGTCAAGCGTGCCAGTGCAGCGCGCTCGAGTTCGGCGATTTCGGCCTCGGCTGCGAGCAGACGTGCCTCAGCGTCTTTGAGTTCGGGGGTGATGAAGCGCTCACCGGTGGCGACAGTCTGCTTGCGGACGTAGTCCGGAGGCACTCGGCTGAGATGGGGCCGAGTTACCTCGATGTAGTAGCCGAAAACTTTGTTGTAGCCGACTTTGAGGGAGCGGATTCCGGTCCGCTCGCGCTCCCGCTGTTCGAGCGTGGCCAAGAAGCGGCGCGTTTCCTCGACCGCCGCGAGCATGGCATCGAGTTCCGGACAAAAGCCTGGTCGGAGGCGTGGGCCATCGCTGTCTTCGATCAGCGCTCGTTCCAGGAGCGCGGCGAGTTCCGGGCAGGAGATGAAGTCGTCGGCGAAGCGCTGCAGAGCTGGCTCGCCGCTCGCCTGGAGGGTACCGCGGAGGGCCTCGGCAGTCGCCAGCGCTTGGCGAAGTGTCGCGAAATCGCGGATGGTCGCTGAGCCCTGGACGATCTTGCTGGTCAAGCGCTCGAGATCACCAGCGGCCAGGAGGATCGACCCCAAGCGGGAGCGGAGTTCGGGGGTTGCCCGGAGCGCGCCGACGATGCGCTGGCGACGGCGGAGCTCGTCCAGGTCCCGCAGGGGCTCGCTGACCAGGCGGCGAAGGGTGCGGGCACCCATCGGCGTCACCGTGCGGTCGAGCACGCCGAGCAGGCTGCCGCGCGTTCCACCGGTACCCAGGCTGCGCGTGAGTTCCAGATTGCGCCGCGTGGCAGCATCCAGCCCGACACGACGCGCTGGCACTTCGGTCCGGAGACTGGTCAGGAGAGAGAGCAACGCCGGATTGGTGCGCTCCAGGTAGACCACGATGGCGCCCGCGGCGGCGAGTGCAGCGGGAAGATGTTGGCAGCCGAAGGGGGCGAGCGAGCGCGTCGCGAAGAGGGCACGCAGGCGTTGAGCAGCTCGTTCCGGCTCGAAATGCCAGTGCTCGAGCCGGGTCAAGCACCCGCCGGGCGGCAGAGGAATTTCATCTGTGTCGGGGACGAGCGTTTCGGCGGGAGCGAGTCGCGCGTACTCCTCGGCCAGGAGCAGGTCGCGCTCCGCTCCGCTGAGTTCGAGAACCGCGAACTCGCCGGTACTCACGTCGACCCAGGCGAGCCCGGTTCGCTCGGGAAGTCTGGCGACCGCTGCGAGGTAGCGATTCTCGGTTGTGGGGAGCAACGCGGCCTCAGCTACCGTCCCCGGCGTGAGGACCCGCGTGACTGCGCGCTCGACCAGCCCCTTGCCTGGCTCGCTGACCTGCTCGGCGATAGCAATGGTATGTCCCGCGGCCAAGAGGCGTGCCAGATAGTGGTTCAACGCGTGGTGTGGGATGCCGGCCATCGGCACCCGACCGTTACGGCCGAACGAGCGTGAGGTGAGGGTGATGCGGGCGTCGCGGGCGACGATGCGGGCATCCTCGTCGAACGCTTCGTAGAAGTCGCCGAGCCGATAGAGCAAGATGGCATGGGGATAGTGTGCCTTGAGGCGCAGGTACTGACGACGCGAGGGGACCAAACCGTCGGACGATGACTCCTTGGTCGCCGGCAACCGGTGCTGGATGGCTCGTCGCGTCGATCCCATTCCCCTGACCTTCCCGCAGGCGCGATATCATCGCGACACATGCGCTGTCTAGGATACGCGGCGCGTGCCAGTCTGGTACGGGCGGGAAGCAGCGGGGGCGCCGATGAGCCGACGGCTCTCGGGCAATGACGGACCTGGTCGGCCGGCACGCTCTCCACGGTCGCCGGAGACCGAGCGGAAGGGACGAGCCCGCTGCGTCCTGCAGCCGCACCCGAGAGGCTCTGTCCCGCGTCGAGCTGAGGGGCGAACGCAAGCACCTGGCGCGCTCGGCCTGACGGTCAGGAGTGCACGGTTGACTCGCGCTGGTCGGAAGCGACCGTCAGCGCGAGGTTGCTGGCCGGCGAGCGAGGAACCAGGCCAGGAGCGTGAAGACGATCATGATCGCGGTACCGACGAAGACCGGTGGCCAGCGATCGTGGGTCATCTCGCGGACGAAGAGCAACGTTTCACCGATCGCGACGACGAGCGCGACCGCGATCGCCACCGAGAGAATCGGGACGACCAATGCGAGAACGAGGTCGCGGCGCATCCTGTCTCCTCCCAACGTTCCGCACAGCCGGCAGTGGGCCAGCGGCGAGCACGTCACTGGAGCGAGTATGCGCCAGGAGGCGCCGCTGGGCAAGTGGTCGCGCTGCCTGTGCGGCCAGCGGCAGACTGCACCGCGCGCTGGGGCGTGACGATCCCCGGCTGGCGCAGCCCGCGGGGCGACGGTCACTGCGGTCACGCTCGCGCAGCGTTGCGCCTCGGGGAGTTCGGCGAAGGCATTCGCCGGACGGAAGGTGAACCGCGGTCGGAGCGTCGCTGGATCGAGCGCCGGGCGACGACCGTCTCGAGATCGCGTGTGTGACAACTCGCTCGGTTCAGCTTTTCGTGCGATGATGGGAAGGGAGTGGTGCAGTTCAGGAGCGGTGGACGAGGAAGAGCGGAGGCGAGCGGTGCAGCTGCAGGACCTTTTGGCGGAGCGGATGGGCCGGCTGGGGACCGAGAGTGCTTTCGAAGTGCTGGCGCGGGCCCGTGCGCTGGAGGCACAGGGGCGCTCGATCATCCATCTCGAGATCGGGGAGCCTGACTTCGATACGCCGCCGCATATCGTGGAAGCGGCGATCGAGGCCTTGCGCGGCGGGGATACCCACTACACGCCAGCAGCCGGTCTACCGGAGCTGCGAGCGGCGATCGCCGAGGAGGTGAGCCGGACGCGCGGCATCCCGGTCGAGCCGGATCGCGTCGTGGTTACACCTGGCGGCAAGCCGATCATGTTCTTCACGATCCTGGCGCTCGCCGAGGAGGGTGCTGAGGTCGTCTATCCGGATCCGGGTTTTCCGATCTACGAGTCGGTGATCCGCTTTGCAGGGGCGACGCCGGTTCCCTTGCCGCTCCGCGAGGAACTCGGTTTCGCCTTCGATCCGGACGAATTGCGCCGGCTGGTGACGAAGCGCACGCGGCTGGTCATCGTGAACTCGCCACACAATCCGACCGGTGCGGTCATCGGGCGTGAGGTGCTCGAGGAGTTGGCGCACTTGGCCCAGGAGTACGGTTTCATCGTGCTTTCCGACGAGATCTATCGGCGCATCGTGTACGATGTCGAGGCGCCGAGTATCGCGAGCCTGCCGGGCATGGCCGAGCGGACGGTGATCCTGGACGGTTTTTCCAAGACCTATGCCATGACCGGCTGGCGACTCGGCTATGGGGTAGCCCCGCGCTGGCTGGCCGAACACCTGGTGCGCCTGGCGGTCAATTGCCACTCGTGCGTCCCTGGCTTCACGCAGCGGGCAGGGCTGGCGGCACTGCGGGGTCCACAGGATGCGGTCGATCGGATGGTCGCCGAGTTCCGGCGGCGACGCGATGCGGTCGTGGCTGGCTTGAACAGCCTGCCGGGAGTCCGCTGTGCGGTGCCAGCGGGCGCGTTCTACGTGTTTCCCAACGTGACGGAGACCGGTCGATCGGCGAGCGAACTCGCCCGCGAACTGCTGGAGCAGGCGGGGGTCGCCGTGCTGCCCGGGACCGCGTTCGGTCGCTACGGTGAGGGGTATCTCCGGTTGTCGTTCGCCAACTCGCTGGAGAACTTGCTGGAGGCGATCGAACGGATGCGACGCTACCTCGGCTGAACACGCGCGCTTCCACGTCATCGGCGAGAGCGACGGGAGCACGCTGCTTCGCCACGCGAGGCTGTTTCCGCCGCTCGGTGTGCCGGAGCGGAACGCTCGTCGGCTTGCCGTCTCGGCCGCGTCGTGCTGCGCGCCTCGGCGACCCACCGAGATCGATCGGGTGCCTGAATCCTGACCTGTTCTCCCTCTGGCCAGGACGCCTTTGACCCTGTCCCCCGAGACAGCGTTCGCTCGTTCGTTGCGGGGAGAAGACCCCGGCGAAACCGCGTGCGAGCCTGGCGCTGGCGCCTGCTCGGCGATCGTCGCCGGGCTAGCGCTGCTCGAGAGCAGGTGCCGAGTCGCGTGGTTCCTCGTGCGGGCGTGCCGATCCCGGTCGCGCGGTATGCCGGCGGGGCACCGCGCGATGCGAGGCGGATACTCGACGGAAAAGGCTGGAAACGTGTCAGCAGTTATGCTATTCTGGTCGTATACCAACGTAGTTGTGAACCGACAGAACAGGAACGAGAGCGACGACGTGGGCCAGCCAGAGGAGGGGGTGCGATGCAGGTTGGTGTCGGGGTGCTCTTTCTTCTCCTGACGATCGCGTGGACTGGTGTGCTGTGGTGGGTCGCCACGCGGAGCGGGCAGGCGGTGCCCTACGAGCGGGTGAGTGCCGTCATCAGCCGGATCCGCCGATGGGGTGCGCCGTTGGTGGTTGCCCTCCTGGCGATCGCCTTTCTCGTCTCGCTGCTTTTCTTGCCCTACGCTGGGTCACGCGCGCAGCGGCTGGGTGAACCGGCAGTGACCGTGGACGTCACCGGCCGCATGTGGGCGTGGGAGCTGAGCCGGACAACTCTCCCACGCGGGCAGGTCGTCGAGTTCCGGGTCACTGCGCTGGACGTCAATCACGGGTTCGGCATCTACACGCCGGATGGGCGGATCGTGACGCAAGTCCAAGCGATGCCGGGTTATACGAACCGGCTGCTCTTCCGCTTCGACCAACCTGGGGTCTACACGATCCGCTGCTTGGAGTTCTGCGCGACCGGGCATCACTTGATGCAGGCACAGTTCACCGTGCAATGAGAGGGGGATCGGCCATGGCTGGCAATGCCCACAGCAACGTCGCGGCACGGCGGTCGGTCGAACAGGCAGCGCTCGCCTACATGGTGACCGGATTCGCGGTTTTCTTGCTGATGGGTCTGCTCGGCCTTCTGATGCGCCTCCAGCACGCGGGGTTGATCGATCTCGGACCGCGCTGGTTCTACCGCATCATGACCCTGCACGGGGCTGGCATGGTGGCGGGTGTCCTTCTGGCTTCGCTGGGAGGCGTCTCCCAGGTGATCACTGCGCGGATTCGGCTGAGCCCGCGCCTGCTGTGGAGCGCCTATGTCGTCTATTTCCTGGGATCAGGGCTTGTCGTGTTGGCGACGCTGGTCGGTGGCTTCGCGGCTGGCTGGACGACGACGTATCCCCTGCCGGTGCGCGGTGACTGGCCGGTCAGCGCGACGTGGGCGTTCCTGCTTGGCTATACGTTGGTGGCGGTGGCCTTTCTGCTTTGGTGCCTGGCGGTGCTGGTGGGGGCACGACGCGCCTTCGGCGGACTCACGAGTGCGCTCGCCTGGCCGGTGCTGTTCCGCCGTCCAGTCGGAACGGGGCAGCCGATTCCGACCGGGCCGGAACTGGCGGCGACCGTGGTGGCGATCGACGGGGTGATCGCTGTCCTAGCAGGAGTCGTCTATCTGGTGCCCATCTTCGCGCAGTTACTTGGGCTGGTGAGCGGGTTCGACGTCCTCTTCGCGAAGAACATGCTCTTCCTTTTCGGGCATACACTCGTGAACTTGAACATCTATCTGGCTGTCGCGCTCGTCTACGCGACGCTCGGTGCCTATACCGGGCGCGCGTTCAAGATGAGCTTTCCGGTTGCGCTGGCCTTCAACCTGGTCATCGTTCTGGTCCTGTTACCGTACTTCCATCATCTCTACCAGGACTTCGCGCAGCCTCTCCCGCTCCATCTCGTCGGGCAGTTCGGCTCCTATGCAGTCGGTGTACCGGCCCTTTTCGTCACGATCGTGGGGAGTCTCGGGCTCCTCTATGGGTCGCGCGTGCGCTGGTCGGCGCCGGTCATCTTCATTCTGGCTGGTCTGTGGGGTTGGACGGTCGGCGGGATGGCTGCGGTCATCGATGGGACGATCGCCATCAACAACGTGATGCACAACACGCTCTGGGTCCCGGCCCACTTCCACTCCTACTATCTCTTCGGCGCGGCCGGCTATACCTGGGCGTATCTCTTCCACCGGCTGAGCGGTGTCGAGGGGTGGGCAAGCTCGGCGCTGGCCCGCCGGCTGGCCTGGTTGTACGCGATCGGTGCCGGTGGCTTCGTCCTGGCTTTCTTCCTCTCCGGGCTCCAGAGTGTGCCGCGCCGCTACGCAGTGCATCTGCCGGAATGGCAGGGACTGGCGCAGGCGGCAGTGCCGTTCGTCCTCCTGCTGGTGATCGCTTTCGGTGGACTCTTGCTCATGGCGTTGCGGAGCGTCCCGGCCGCTTGGCGGCTGCCGGTCGCCGAGCCGACGGGGGACGACTGAACAGCACGGAGCCGAGCATACCGGTCAGTATGCAGGGCCGGATCGTCGTCCGCGGGGGCGGGAAGGTGACCATGCGCGGGATGGCGGAGCGCCAGGATGGGCAGGTCGAGGAGCGCAGCGAGAGCGTGCCACCGCCAGTGCTCGTCGCGCTGATGCTCGAGGCAGCGGAGAAGAAGGCGCATCTTCCGATCGCGGCGCTGCTGGCTCGCGGCGCTGCCAGCGGCGCTCTCCTCGGTGCGGCGACACTCCTGGCCATGACGGCCTGGGCGCAGGGGCTGCCGCGACTGGTCGGTGCGGTCGTCTTCCCGGTCGGTTTCTGCATGCTGGTCTTGCTCGGTCTAGAACTCGCCACGGGTAACTTCGCGTTGCTGCCCGCTGCCTGGTATCGGAGACGGATCACGGCCGCAGCAGTCGTGCGCAACTGGGGGTGGGTCTATCTGGGGAATTGTCTCGGCTCGATCAGCTTCGCGGTACTCGCTGTCGCCAGCCTGACAGGGTGGTGGAGTCACGAGGCCGGACCGCTTGGCGAGCAACTGCGCCAGCTGGCCGCGAGCAAGGTGCTGCTCTACCGCGAATCGGGATGGCTGGGCTGGTCGACCGCGCTGACCAAGGGGGTTCTCGCCAACTGGCTGGTGACGGTCGGCACGGCCCTCGCTTTCGTCTCGCGGTCGACCAGTGGCAAGATCGCGGCGATGTGGTTGCCGATCATGACATTCTTCGGACTGGGTTACGAGCATTCGATCGTCAACCTGTTCGTCATTCCAGCTGGCATGCTGACAGGAGCACCGATCGGGGTGGGCACCTGGCTCATTTGGAACCAGGTGCCATCCACCCTAGGAAACGTGATCGGCGGGGCGCTCTTCACCGGTCTCCCGCTGGTCTGGACACACGGTGAGCGATGAGCAGCGTACCGGAACCACTCGTCTGGCTGCCGCTTTCGGCTTGGCTCGATCCCCGCAACTGGACGTGGCGTGTCCCGGTCGTCGTGGTCCTGAGTTGGTTGCTCGCTGGCTACGCGGTGGGGATGATGCGACTCGCGGCGCGCTGGCCGCAGGGCTGGCGATTGGCTCCTCGCGCCTTCGCGTGGGGGATCGGCGCGGCGATGCTGGCACTGGCTCTGCTCTCGCCGCTGGACGATCTGGGTGGTCTCTTCTTCTCATGGCACATGGTGCAGCATCTGGTCCTCCTCTACGCCGCGCCGGTCCTGCTCCGAGGCTGGCCGTATCCGGTGTTCCTCTGGGCGTTGCCGGCGTGCCTGCGTGTGCGGGTGGCCGCTCTTCTGCGGCACGGTGCGCTGGGGGATCACCTGCTCAGCTGGGCGACACGGCCGGTGGTGGCGTTCGCGACAGGCATCCTTTCGCTGTGGCTCTGGCACTATCCGCCGCTCTACGATGCTGTCCTCGCCCGGCGGTGGCTCCACGATCTGGAGCATCTCACCTTTTTCCTGGGGGCGTTGCTGTACTGGTGGCCGCTCATCGGCGCCCCACCCGCGACGGGGCGTTTCCGAACCGACGGTGGTCGAGCGCTCTACCTGATCCTCTACGGTGTGCAGGCCGGAGTGCTCGGCGCACTGGTCACCTTCTGGCCCAGTGTGCTCTATCACCGTTACCTTGCGGCGAGCGGCGTGCCGGTGGAGCGGTTGCTGGCTGACCAGGCGTTCGGTGGCTTGGTGATGTGGCTCAGTGGGCCGATCGTGGTGACGCTGCTGGCTCTGGCCACGCTCGGTCATGCGAGTCGGGAGGTTGTCGAGAGCGAGGTGCTCGCACCACACTGACGAGGCGAGACGGACCGCATGAGCGGTGCGGGGAAGGAGGAGTGTGGTGGGTGAGCCGATACGCGAGGATCGCGTGCTCGTTCTCGGTGGCGGGATCGCCGGTCTGGTCGCTGCCTGGGAGCTGCACCGAGCCGGCGTCGCGGTCGAACTGCTGGAGGCGCGTGACCGAGTCGGCGGCCGACTCTGGACGAGTGACGAGTATGGTCCGTTCCCGGTCGAGCTGGGTGCGGAATTCATCCACGGTGATCGCGTGATCACCTGGCGGTTTCTCCGAATGTTTGGGCTGCGCGCGATCGATGATCCGAGCCAAGACCGGCGTTTCGTCGGAGCGAATGGCCGCATCCTGCCCTCGGGGGAGCTGTCACGGCCGGTCGGCGAGGCGATCTTCGCGCCGCTGAGCCAGGCTGCTGAAGCATGGTTCGCATCCGGCGAGCCGGACACCGATCTGGCGACGGCGCTTCGCTGGTGGGCGTCGCGGCAGGGGATCACGATCACCCCGGAGCTGTGGGAACTCTGGGAAACGCTGGCGGCGATCGGCTGGTCAGCGGATCTGGCGGAGATCGGCGCGGCTGGCGAGGTGGAGGCGACGTACGAGGGTGATGGCTGGCGCAATTGGCGGATCGTCGAAGGACAGCAAGCGCTCGCCCGGCGCATCGCGGAGGAACTGGGTTCGGTGATCCGGCTCGGCTCGGCCGTGAGCCGCGTGGAATGGGGAAACGAGGGTGTACGGGTCTGGGCCTCGGACGGTGAGCATCGTGGCCGGTGGGCGATCGTTGCGCTCCCGCTCGGGGTATTGCAGGCAGGCACCATCGAGTTCGTTCCGGAGCTTCCCGAACCGCACAGGGAAGCGATCGACCGGCTCCTCCCTGGGCGCTCGCTCAAGATGGTCGTCGAGTTCACGTACGATCCGTGGGGCCCGGAGATCGGGTGTCTCTTCGTGACCACTCCGCACGGCATCTGGGAACGGCCGGGACTCGGTTTCGCCGCATCCGAGCCGGTCTTCAGCTTGCTGACTGGCGGGCGGGATGCGGCCCGGCTCGGTGCGCTGCCGCCGGAGCAGGCGGTGCGTGAGGTTGTCCAGGCGCTCGGGGCAGTGCTGGGTCAGGAACTCACCGGCAGGGTGCGCCGAGCGCAGGTGATCGATTGGACGCGCGATCCTTGGTGCCGCGGTGGCTACTCGGTCGTCCCGCCCGGTGGCGCAGGATTGCGGGCTCGCTTCGGCCAGCCGATCGGCGACCAGCTCGTGTTCGCTGGCGAGCATACGAGCGTCGTGCGACCGTCGACGGTGCATGGGGCGATCGAGAGTGGACTGCGAGCGGCCGAGCAGATCCGCGCGCTCCGCAGCGCGACAGCAGCGGGCGCCTGAGGCGCGTGCTCGCTTCGCCGCGATCCTGGAGAGGAAGCGTCGTTCCGGGTGGTAAGGGGGTCTCGCGCCTCACGATGCTCGGCTGAGCCAGCTGGGCAGCTCAGCGATGGAAGGAAGCAGCGCGTCCGGCCGCCCCAGTTCGAGGTCGTTGGGGCGGAAACGTCCGGTCTGGACGAGCACCCCCGTCATTCCGAGCTGGCGAGCCGGGAGAATATCGGCAGCCAGGCTGTCGCCGACCACGGCCACGCGCTCCGGTGGTAGACCGAGGCGCTCCAAGCCGGCTCGGAAGAAGTCGGGCGATGGCTTGCCGACGAGGTGCGCCTGTCGCCCGAGAGCCGCTTCCAGCCCGAGCAGAAAGGCGCCGGTATCGAGTGCCGGGCCATCGCGGCGATCCCAGACCAGGTTACGGTGCATGGCGACGAAATGGGCGCCGCGGAGCAACAAACGGAAGGCGCGGTTGAGGCGATCGTAGCTGTAGACGGGACCAGCGCCACCGAAGACGACAACGGTCGCGCTGTCATCCTCGACCAGTGGGATACCGGCGAACTCTTCCTGCACGTCACCGTCGACCAAGAGGTAGCAGGGCTCGCCAGGGTAGTGAGCACGCAGGTATGCTGCAGTCGCTGCGCCGGCCGTCACGATCTCGTCATCGGCGACGGGGAAGCCGAGTTCGCGGAGCAGGGCACCCAGCTGTCGGCGCGTCCGTATCGTGGTGTTGGTGAGGAGGACGAAGGGGATGCCCCGGGCGCGCAGCTCGAGCACTGCCTGGACGGCACCGGGGATCGGTTCGCCATCGATGTGCAGGACACCGTCGACATCGAGAAGGAATCCGCTGATGGTTCGCATCGCATCGTCTCCACCGAGCTAGTCGGGTTCCAGCGCCGGACGGCGCCTTCCCCTGTCCAGTGTAGCGATCCAGTACCGGGCGGTGCGCCGACGGTGGTGCCGGCGAAGGTGGCTTCTGGCTGACTCCGCCTCATTTCCTCACCGGTACTCGGACGAACTCCGGGTAGGGGCGATCGTGAGTGCGTCGGTTCACCGATCGGGTGACGCGAGGAAAGCGGGGTGGCACCGCGCGAACGGGCAGGGTGATCCGCGATCGGGTGATGTCGACTAGAGGGGAGCTGGTGTGATCGGAGCCTGGCTCGTTCTGGCTGTCGCAGCAGCAGTGGCGTGGGGGACGGCGGACTTCCTCGCTGGCCTGGCTGCGCGTCGTCTCCCGCTGCTCATCGTCCTGTTCGGAGTGCAAGCGATCGGACTGGCGATCGTGCTGCCATTCTGGCTCGCCTGGCCAGGCGATGGGACAGTGCCGGGGATGGCCGTGGCTGCTGGGTTCGCCATGGTAGCCGGACTCGCTGCCCTGTATCGTGGGCTCGCTCGGGGGCCGGTGAGCGTGGTGGCGCCGGTCGGTGCGCTCGGTGGGGCAGTACCGGTCGGCATCGGCGTACTCACAGGCGAGAACCTGGCGGGAGAGCACCTGCTGGGGGTACTCGCCGGGCTGGTTGGCCTCTCGCTGGTCACGTGGGAGAGAGACCGAGTGGCCCCACGGGGACAGTCCACGCGCGCCGCGCTGGCGCACGGCGTCGCAGCAGCGCTCTCGCTGGGACTGGCCGTGGCGCTGCTCGGCGTAGCGGGTGAAGGGGAGCCTCTCGGAGCAGTCGTCGCCGCGCGTGTGACAGCAGTTCTCCTGCTCGGGGCAGCCGTAGCCGGTTGGTTACGGCGGCACCGGGATCGGTCGCTGCTGCGGAACTGCGCGCTCGCGGTCGCTGCGGCAGGGGTGCTCGATGTGGCGGCGACCGTCTCGTTCGCGCTGGCAGCGGAGCGCGGTCCGCTCGGGCCGAGTGGGCTCGTCGCCTCGCTCTATCCGGCATCGACCGTGCTTCTCGGGGTCGTCGTGCTGGGTGAGCGGCTCTCGGTGCTTCGCTGGGCCGGCATCGGGCTGATCCTCGCGGGTGTAGCTCTCCTGCGCGGTGCCGGGTGACGAACGAGGCCTGCTGCGAGATCAGTCGACCGTCGCGCGGTGGAGATACTCGGGGTGATCGGCGACTGGTCAGACACAGGAACAGGCCTCTTGCCGAGTGCCGTGCGGTACGGTAATTGGGGAAGGGTAGCGAGATCCGGAAAGGTGGAGACGATGGAACGGATCGGGTTCATCGGTCTGGGAATCATGGGACAACCGATGGCGCGCAATCTCCTGCGCGCAGGGTTCCCCCTGACCGTCTACACGCGGGACCGACGGAAAATCGAGGCGTTCGTCGAACAAGGGGCGAACGGGGCGAACTCACCCCGCGAGGTAGCGGAACGCAGCACGGTCGTCATCACCATGCTGCCCGATTCGCCGGAAGTCGAGGAGGTCGCGCTCGGGCCGAACGGGGTGATCGAGGGAATTCAGTCGGGGAGCCTGTTCATCGACATGTCGACGATCGATCCCTCGGTCGCCCGCAAGCTGCACGCGGCGTTCGCTGAACGCGGAGTGGAAGCGCTGGACGCACCGGTTTCCGGTGGCCAGATCGGGGCCGAGCAGGGGACGCTCTCCATCATGGTCGGTGGCGCGGAAGGAGCGTTCCAGCGCGCGTTGCCGGTCTTCCAGGCGATGGGGAAGAACATTACGCACGTCGGTGGTCCCGGTGCCGGGCAAGTGGCCAAGGCATGCAATCAGGTGGTCGTTGCCTTGACGATCCAAGCCGTGGCCGAAGCGCTCCTCCTGGCTGAAAAGGCGGGGGTGGATCCAGCGCGGGTGCGCCAGGCGCTGCTGGGTGGCTTCGCGCACAGCCGGATCTTGGAGGTGCATGGGCAACGGATGCTCGAGCGCGCCTTCGCGCCCGGCTTCCGGGCTCGCTTGCACCGGAAGGACTTGCGCATCGCGCAGAACCTGGCGCGCGAGCAAGCGGTCCCGCTCCTGGCGACCCAGCAAGTGGCGGCACTCTTCGACAGCATGCTGGCGCGGGGGTTAGGCGAACACGACCACTCGGCGCTCGCGCTGGTCTATCGTGCGCTGGCGGGCGAGCAGGGGGAGGATTCCTGACCGGGTCGGCCAGCTGCGCGAGCGGACGCGGGCGTCCAGGTGCGCGGGTGCCGCGGTTGCGGGTGACCGCGTGCTGCCATCGCTGCCGGCCAGCCGAGCGAGAGACCAGTGCCAACGAGCGCTCGGGGGCGGGTCGAGCCGCCCAAGGGGGGAGCGCTTTGCTTGCAGCCCAAAAACCGACACTATGAGTCGATCGCGTCGCTGAGCTCAGAGCGGGCGCGCGGCACAGCGCTGATAGAGTTCCTGCCAGGGACGCACCCGCTCGAAGACCGCGCTCGCGGTCAGAACGTCGGCATCGGCGTAGCGCCGCCCGATGATCTGCAACCCGACCGGTAACCCGCTCGCGCTCAGCCCGGCCGGGATCGAGGCTGCCGGATGCCCGCTGAAGTTGACCGGATAGGTGAGACACCAGCCGATCAGCGGGTCGACTGGCTCTCCGTTCACCTCGCGTGGCCCAACGGTGTTCCCGTCGTCCGCGTTCTCCACAGGGAGGCAGGCCAAGGTCGGTGTGACGAGCAGGTCATAGCGTTCGAAGACGCGCTGGATCGCGTCGTAGACCTCCGAGCGGATGCACTGGTCGCGATAGAAATCCAAGGCGGTCATCGAGCGAGTCTTCTCGACCCATTCGAGATACTGTGGGGGAAAATCGTCGCGGTGCGCGCCGAGAAGGTCGATTCCCTGCGCCGCGAACCCGTCGAGCGTCAACAAGTTGATCGGCATGATGAGGCGACACCAGAGGTCGCTGAGTTCTCGCTGAGAGCGTGTTATTCCGATCCGTACTTCTTCGACGGTGGCACCCGCTTCCTCGAAGGCGCGCACTGCTCGGCTCACCACCGTTGCGACCTCCGGCTCGACTGGGAAGACGTCGAAGTTGGGGCTGTAGGCGATGCGCCAACCGCGGATCGAGCGGCGTGTGGCAGCGAGGAAGTCGACCCGCTCGTCGAGCGCAAAGGGATCACGTGGATCGTAGCCGGCGATTGCGGAGAGGACGAGCGCCGCGTCCTCGACGGTGCGCGTGATAGGACCCTCGAAGAGGAACGGTGTGTCGCCAGCGAACGCGTTGGGACGGGCAACGAAGGGAACGCGGCCAAAGGAGGCCTTGTAGCCGTAGACACCGCACCATGCGGCGGGGATGCGGATCGAGCCGCCGCCGTCGGTCCCTTAGGCGAAGGGGACGAGCCCGTCGGCCACTGCAGCGGCGCTCCCGCCAGATGAACCACCAGTGTTGCGCCGAAGATCGAAGGGATTGCGCGAAGGACCGAAGAGATAATTGTCGCAGGTTCCACGGAAACCCATGACCGGGCTATTGGTCTTGCCCAGGACGATAGCACCCGCACGCTCGACCCGCTCGGCGAACAAGCAATAGGCGTTGACGACATGGTCTTTGAGCGCCCGGATGCCACCGAAGGTGCTCTTCCATCCGGGCTTGAAATCAAAAAGATCTTTGATCGCGGTCGGTACACCATGGAGCGGGCCGAGTGGATCGCCGCGCAGCACGGCCTGCTCGGCGTCGCGAGCGCGCTGGCGAGCCTCGTCGAATCCGAAATAAACGAAGGCGTTAAGGCTGGGGTTGCGCTGCTCGATCCGAGTGATGAAGGCGTCCACGACCTCGACTGGCGAGAGTTGGCGTCGGCGGATATGGAGGGCGAGTTCGGTTGCGCTCATGTAGGCGAGTTCCTCGTGCATCGTCATGACAGCTCTCCTTTCACCCATGACGGGTGCGTTCGGGTTTCGCCAACGCGACTCGATCCGTTGGCGTCAGGAGATCATTGGGTTCTGCGGAACTGCCATCCCCAGGCTACGCCACTCCTCGTCTCCTGTCAAGCGGATGCGCGAGTACCTGGCTGAGCAGATCGAATCATGGCGAGAGGGAGCGGGAGGAACAGAGGTCTGGGGCGTGACCGAGGAGAACCCGCGCAGCATCGTTCGTTGCGCGGACTTTCTCCTCCTCTGTTGGACGAGAAAGCGAGCGTTCCCTCGGTGTCTCTCCGCGAGATCGGGTTGGCGTGCGGTGCGCCGTGCTCCGGAGCCGGTAGACCTGCTTGCCCAGCTCGAGCGACGCTCGCGGAACGGTCGTTCTCGGACTTTTGGTCGCTCGTGCGTGCCTCGGAGTGGATGAGGTGAGCCAGTTCGCTGATCCGATCCGTGAGGCGCCGATCGATTTCGGCGGCCTGTGGCAAGAGCGAGGCGCTCGGCCGGTTCGGCGTCAGTGCCGCTCGCCAGGCTAGCTCGATCGCCGTGCCTAGGCGTTCGAGGCGCTGGACGAGGGGTGGGTGCGAGTCGATCGGGTGGGGAAGGCGATCGGCCGCATGCCAGTCCGGCGGTACGGGCGCGTCGAGCCGGTTGGCCGTCAGCCAGGCGATCGCTTGCCCGGCCGATGGTGGATCGTTCGGCTCTTGACTGAGCCGTGCGCGAGAGACCGACCAAGCGTATGCCGTGCCGGCGACCTCGAGGAGGGAAGTTCCCAGAGCCAGCCCGCCCGCGACCGGGGCGCCAGCCGCATCGGCGGTGATCACCCGCGCGATTGCTGTTCTGGAAGTCTCGCACAATGGAGTCTCAAAGGCGTCATCGGTGCATCAGCCTCCAATCTCTTCGGGCGGTGGCTCACACGGTAGCGGCAATCCAATGAAAAGCTCTGACGGGCCGGAGATCGTTGCACGCTGTGTGTATTCCCGGGTGGCTGCGACCAACTCGTCCTGGGCCCGCTTCTCCCTCCGGTGCTGGCTCATGAGCGACTGAGAACGAGCGGTGGCTGTCGCCGATGATGGCGTGGAGCGATGCGAACTCTGCCTCCCACATCGTACAGCTCCCGTGTCCCTGCCTGACCTGGTCACCCACGGACTGGTCAGAACGCGAGCTCTCATCCGGTCGCAGCGCACGTTCTGCTCGACCCGCTCGAGTCACTGGTCCGGCCGGACGGCCAGTTGCGTGCGATTCCGCGGCTGGGTAGCCAGCCAGTGGAAGGGCGCTCTGGGAGGCGCTCATTTACTGGAGAAGTGTGGCGAGTTCGGTCACGAGTTCTCGAGCGCGGCGGGTGACCCGATCGGGTGTGCTCCGGTCGTGCCGCATGCCGCAGTGGGCGAGATCGTTGCGGAGTTGGGTGACCTGGTCCCATACCTCGGCGATCCGCCGCTCGGGCAACGCGTGCAGCAGCGGCGAGCCGTCCCGCAGCTGCTGGTGGAGCGCATTGAGCTCGTTTTCGGCCCGCTGACGACTCTCCCGCTGCAGCCAACTCGGCCGCAGTTCCGGAAACGTCCGCCAGAGGTACCAGCTCACCAGCCACTCGCGGGCCAGCGTGACCGCCTGGAGGACGAGGCCCTTGCCGAGCGCGTAGCGGATCAGCTCGAGCTGGGCCCGGAGGTTGCCCTCGTCGAGCTGCTCCGGGTTTGGATGAGCGAGCGGCGCGATCTTCGCGCGCACCCGCTCAGCGAGCACGGCGAAGGGCGGCGTCCAGCGAGCCAGCTCCTCCTGTGCGGTCGCGAGTTGCTGGTCGAGTTGATGGGCAGCTGCCAGTGCCTCGAGCGGACGATTGAGCCAGACGGCCTGGCTCAGCGCCCCGAGCTTGTTGCCGACCCCGGCGAGCTGGCGAGGCAGTTCGGGGGCCTGTTTACGGTACAGATCGCTGTGGGTCGCCTGGATCCGCGCGGCGAGCAGGCGCCCGTCTCCGCTCCGTTCGAGAGCCTCGATGCCACTCGACCACTCGGCCAGATCGACGAGAGGGCTGAGATCGAAGACCGGCGTCTCGTCGCGCTCGCGGTCGCGCGCCTCGAAGGCACCGTAGAGGATCCGCTGGATGGTCACCCCACGCAACTGTCGCAAAACCAGCGCGGCGACCGCGGCGAAGAGCGGCAACGAGCGGAAGCCGTGTGTGACGTCGAGCACCAGCTCAGCCTGTTCGGGAACGGCGGCGACCAGTGCGTCGAAGATCTGCCAGAGTTCGGCCTCGCTTTTCCCGGCTGGAATGGGCACCGGCTGTGCCCGCTCGCCGAGATGCGCCTCGAGTTGCCGCCAGTTCGCGTGGGCTGCGCTATCAGGTGTCAGGAGCACGAGGAACCGTTCCGCGGCCAGCCAGGCATCGAGCGCGACAGGGAAGAGAGCGCTCCGGTGTCGCCGAATACGCTCCCCATCGTCCCACACGTAGGTCGTTTCTTGATAGGTACTCGTACCCAACACCGTCATGACGAGCACGACTGCCTCCCTCCGCTGGTCACGCGCGACATGCTTGCCGCGGTCCGCTCGCCACGGGAACCCCAGTGTTCACCTCGTCGCCTGATGATAAAAAAGGAGAGTGCTGGAGGGAAAGGGGGGTCTTCCGTGGGAGGCCTGTACCGCTGGTTGGACGGCCCGTTGAGGAGCCAGATCGTGCGCGCCTGGGGTGGCTGGGTACGACCGGCTCCACTCCAGGACGATCCGTCCTGGTACGAGACCGGCCTCTCCGAGGACGAACTGATCGGCATCCTGCCAGCACGCTCGATCGGTGAGGAGAGCGGGGAGGACTTGCCTCCGGATGCGATCGACTTCCTCGATGCGCTTCGTGGGGACAGAAACGGCCCGGAGCCGGAGCAACCGGAGTCGACGCTGCCCCCGGCGGAGGTGCTGCTTTTGCCGGAGCCAGGCGTGTGTTCCACGCGCCCCGACCTCGGCTCGGCCCGGCATCGCGCGGATGCACCGCCCGGTCGGCTGCCCGAGCGGCCGACGGCCGCCGGTCCGGTGAGTCGCTCGCTCGACACACGACCGCCGGAGGCGCCCATGACTCGACCTGCTACTCGGTCGGAAATGGGTGAGGCGGCTGCGACGGGATCGACCACGCCCGCCGAGGACGAGCGTGCTCTCGCGGCCCATGCCCACGAGCCGCCCGGGCGCTGGGATGATCTGGCGTGGCCGCTCGCATGGCTGGCTGAGCAGCTGGCCGCGATTCTCGAGCCGCGCTGGGTGGTTCTGGCACACCTGCCGTGCCGACTCGGTCCCTACTGCGCTGTCCAGCTCAGCGCGCCGCTCGCGGTGGTCGAGCCGACGCACTGGGCGACCGCGCGCACTGGGGTGCTCACCGGCGCGCCCCGGCTCGTCATCGAGGTCGCGGAGGCGGAGAACAGAGGAGTCGTTCTCCGCCGGCGGGTCGACCAGTGGCTCGGCCATGGCGCCGGCGAAGTGTGGGTGGTCGATCCAGCGCGTGGCTGGCTCACGTCGGAGCGGCCAGGTCGCGAGCCGAGCTGGTACGCGCCACCGGCGCCTCTCCCGCTGGGCGCGCTGGCTCCGGGGCGCTCTGTGGACCTCGCACCGCTCGTCCGCCCGGCAGGCGCCGGGCCGGAAGGCGGTGACCCGGGAGCTCGTCCTGACGCGGCTAGATGGCGTCGGTGAGCATGAGGAGTACGGTCGTCCCCTGGTCGCTCGCCTTGACCACGACGGTCAAGGCTGCTTCGCCCCGCTTGGCCGCGAGCGAATTCTTGGGAGCGGATTGGAGCTGCCAGCCGAGCTGCGGGAGCGCCGTGCGGTAGAACTCCAGCACGCGATCGGCTGGATCGGGGACAGCGAAGCTGATAGTCCCGCCGTTCTCGACCTGGGTCGCCAGCGGTGAAAGATCGCCGGGCTGGGCGCCGGGATAGAGCGGCACCTGGTGCATCGCCCACGGCTCGATCATCTGGTAGGAGGTCGGTGCTGGTTGGGCGCCGGAACCGTAGCCGTAGGGATCGGCGCTGCCACTGCTCTCGCTGGGGGTGGCGTCGCTCGTGGTCCCTCTGCTCGAGCGGCGGCAGGCGACTCCGAGCGGCAGCGACGCGATCAACGCCAGGAACGCTCTCCGTCTCATCGGTCCTCCTCGATGCAGGCTCGAATCGACGGCCGCACCGGTACCGTTGCCGGCCGCGACGCGTCTCATTCCTGTGCGGGAAGGATACTCCGCGCTGCGCTCAACGCGATACCGGCGACCAGCACTGCTGTGACCCCGAGGAAGGCTCGCCCGTTCTCAGCGAGCGCATGGCCAGCCCAGGCGGAGCGCAGCAGCGTGACCACCGGGTCGAGCGGGAGAAAACGTGCGATCTGGTGGACACGCTCCGGCAGGAGTTCGCGGGGCATCGCCGCGCCGGTCAGGAAGATCATCGGATAGAGGAGCACCATCCCCACGACCTGGGCGGCCGTCGCGCTGGGCAGCCAGAAGCCGAGTCCGAACCCGAGCGCGAAGAACGCGAGCGCGCTCACCATGTAGACCAGGACGGCTGGCCAGATGCGGTCGGGCCAGCGCAAGTCGTACACCAGGCGGGCGACGAGCACGAGGAGCGCCATGCCGAGGGTCGTCAGGACGAAGGCAGTCACCACCTCCGCAACGAGCAGCTCGAGCGCGCTGACCGGTGTCACGGCGAGTCGCCGCAGGATGCCGCGCTCGCGCAGGCTGGCGATATGGACTGGAACACTGACCAGCCCGACCGTGGCTAGGATCATCGCGGTGTAGGCGGGCACCGATACGTCGACTGTTCCCAGTCCACCGTAGCGCGCCTTCGGCTCGTTCCCGTAGATCGTGCCGAAGATCAGGATGAGGACGGTCGGGAGAATGAGCGCGAAGAAGAGCGTGTACGGCTCGCGGGCATACAAGCGGAACTCGGTCAGCGTGAGGGCCGCGGTCCGCCGGCTGAGCGCGCGGAGCGTACTTGCCGAGTCGGCCATTCCCTCCTCCTCCCACCCAGGCTCGCGATGAGCCATCGCACCGCGTCAGCTCCAACGCTGTCCACCGTGGCTTGCTCGCTCGTCGCTTCGACACCAGTATGCCGAAGCGAGCGCTCGGCGTGGGGTCCGCTCCGGACCCAGCGCGATGAAGCCGCGAGCGATACCGCCCGCGCTGACCGGCCGGCTTGCATCGGGAAGCTTGCGCAAGGCAGCGACTCGTCCGCTCGACTGTTCGGACGCGCCGCGGCGCGCCATCGGGCCGTCAACCCTTGAGGGAGCCGGCGAGCAGGCCGCGCAGGAAGTAGCGTCCCAGGAGGATGTAGACCAGCAACGTCGGCAGCGCGACCAAAAGCGCGCCGGCCATCTGGACGTTCCACATCGTGTACTGGCTCCCGGCAATGTTCTGGAGCGCGACCGTCACCGGCCGCTCCTGCGGCGAGTTGGTGATGACGAGTCCGAAGAGGAACTCGTTCCAGATCGAGGTGAACTGCCAGATGGCGACCACCACGAAACCGGTCGCCGAGAGCGGCAGGATGACGCGCCGGTAGATGGTGAAGAACCCGGCGCCATCGACCTTGGCTGCCTCGAGCAATTCCGTCGGGATGGAGGCGTAGTAGTTGCGGAAGATGAGCGTCGTGATCGGGATGCCGTAGACGACGTGGGTGAGGATGAGGCCGGGGATCGACCCGTAGAGCCCCAAGCGCTGCAGCGTCAAGACGAGCGGGATCAAGATGCTCTGATAGGGGATGAACATCCCGAACAGGATAGCCGTGAACAGGGCATCGGACCCGCGGAAGCGCCACTTGGACAGGACGTAGCCGTTGAGCGAGCCGAGCAGGCTGGAGACGATCGTCGCGGGGATGACCATCTGGAAGCTGTTCAGGAAGCTCCGTTCCAGCGTCTTCCACGCCGCTATGAAGCTATCGAACCGCAGGCCGGAGGGGAGGTCCCACATCCGGCTGATGTTCACCTCTTCGAAGCTCTTCATCCCGGTGATGAACATGAGATAGACGGGCAAGAGGTAGAAGAGCGCGAACCCGACCATGATGGCGTACATGGCCAGGCGAGCGGGGCGAAGGCGGCGAACGGGGAACTCGCGCGCGCTCATCGTTCGGTCTCCGTGCGCAGCCGCCAGATCAAGTAGGGGACGATCAGGACCGAGACCATGACCAGCATGACGATGGCGATCGCAGCTCCCTCCGCGTACTTGTTGCTCTTGAAGGTCGTCTCGTACATGAAGATTCCCGGCACGTCGGTGGCGAAGCCTGGTCCACCGCCGGTCTGCGTCATGATGAGGTCGAAGATCTTGAGCGAGATGTGGCCCAACACGATGACCGCGGCGAGCGTGACGGGCTGGAGAAGGGGGAAAGTGATGTAGCGGAACACCTGCCACTCGCTCGCGCCGTCGACGCGAGCGGCCTCGCGCAGTTCGTCGGGGATGCCGCGTAGTGCGGCCAGATACATGGCCATGGTGAAGCCGGACATCTGCCAGATGGCTGCGATGATGACCGGCAGCATGGCGAGCGGGATGCCGAGCGGTACGCGCAGCCACTCGGGCTGCCAACCACCGCCTGGCCAGACCTCGGACGTCGTGCTCCAGGCGATGAAGACGGGCAGGCCGAGCTTTCGGAAGAGGAGGTTGAGTCCAGTCGGCTCCTGCGGCGTCCCCGGGACGAAGAGCCACTGCCAGGCCGTTCCGGTCACGACGAAGGAGATGGCCATCGGGAACAGGTAGACCGTGCGGAAGAACGACTCACCGCGCACCCGCGAGTCGAGCAGCACTGCCAGCAGGAGCCCGATCACCAGCGAGCCGATCAGAAAAAAGATCGTGAAGACGATCGTGTTGCGGAGATCGCTCTGGAAGCGGTAGGAGGTGAAGATCGTCGCATAGTTGCGGAACCCGACGAAGGTGAGATCGGGCACGATCCCCTGCCAGCGGCTGAGCGAGACGACGGTGCTCCAGAGAATGAAGCCATAGACGAAGACCAGGATGGCCGCGACCGAGGGGGCGAGCACGACGAACGGGATGAAGCGATCGACGCGGGGGAAGCGGGCGCGTGCCGCCGCTTCCCGCCGCGCCACTCGTGGTCGGACCTGTTCGGCTACCTTCCCAGCCATCGATGATCCTTGCCGGAACGGATCGAGACCGCGCGTCTCAGGTCTTGAGCTCGCGGGCTGCTTCGATAAGCATCGACTTGACCTGCTTCTTGTCGCGGCTGGCCGAGAAGACGTTGAGCGCGTTTCCGTACTCGGTCATGTAGGCCTCGTTGGCGGCGGCACCGTGGACGACGCTCGGTGCCAGCGCATCCTGGGCGAACCGGTCGATCGAGTAGAGCAGGTACTCGTCGTAGACGCTCCGGTCGGGATCGGTCCGCGCCGGGATGGAGCCTTTCTTCGGATTGAAGGCGTCCTGACCCTCGCGCGAGCCGCAGACCTTCAGCCACTCGATAGCATTGTTGCGGTGCGGGGCCCCCTTGGGCAAGCCGAAGCTGTCGCTCAGCCACATGAACATGCCGTCCGTACCGGGCGAAGGAGCCCAACCGAACACCTCGCCCGCCTTGGCGCCCTTGTTGATGAAGTAGCCGTACGCCCAGTCCCCCATGATGGTCATCGCCGCGGTCCCGTCGATGACCCGCTGCGCGGCGTCGGCCCAGCTGAGCGCCGAGCGGTCTTCGTTGGCGAAGCTCAAGAAGCGGTCGAGCACCTCGATCGCCTGATCCACCCGCGGGTCAGATTCCCACATGCTGGGCTCGCTGAAGAGCTTGGTGTAATCGGCGGGGCCGAAGACAGCCAGGAGCAGGTCCTCGAAGAGGTGCGGCACCTCGAACTTGTCCTTGCCGCCGACCGAGAGCGGGGTGACGCCAGCCGCCTTCAGCTTCTCGGCGACCGCGAAGAAGTCGTCGAGCGTCTTGGGCGGCTCGAGGCCGTTGTCCGCGAAGACCTTCTTGTTGTACCAGAGCATGTTCGAGCGGTGGATGTTGACGGGAACCGAGAAGAACTCGCCCTTGTACGAGATCTGGTCGAGCAGGGTCTTGGGCATCACCTTGCTCCAGCCCTCCTGCTCGAAGAGATCGTTGATCGGCTCCATCTTGCCGGCGACGACCCAGGTGCCGATCAGCTCCTGGCCGGCATGGACCTGGAAGCTGTCCGGCGGATTGCCACCCTGCATGCGGGTAACCAGGACCGCTTTCGCGTTGGTACCTGCGCCGCCAGCGACCGTGGCGTTGATGATCTCCACGCCCGGCCTGCGCTGCTTGAAAATCTCGAAGAGTGCGGCCAGCCCGTCGGCCTCGCCCGGGTTCGTCCACCAGCTGAAAATCTCCAGCTTGTCTTCAGCCGCAGCTGCGGGCGTCTGCGCTGCCTGGGGGGCTGGAGTGGGTGTCGGCTGCGCGCCGCCCCCGCAGGCCGCGAGCAGGCTCGCGCTGCTGGAGAGCGCGACACCGATCGCGAGGGTGCGGCGGATCAGCTGGCGCCGCGTGAGCTGCTGGCTGCTACCGAACTGTGTGCTCCGTTCCATGGTGACCGTCCTCCTTCCTCACGTGCTCCGACCATGCGTTTCGCTCCAGCTCAGCGATCGACTTCGATCACCTCGTCGCTTCCCCCCTTTCTCATCGGCGTGTCGACGCTCGAGGCGACTCGTTCGCGGACCGATTGGGCAGCGGGCTCGAGGACTGCGGCGATCAGCTCGGGTGGTAGGGACCAGGCCCGGGCATTACCGGCCAAATGAGCCCGCATCGCTGCTTCGGCCGCCTGGGGGTCGTGCGCGGCTAGGGCGCGATAGATCGCCCGATGCTCGTCGGTCACGCTGGCCAACGAGTCCCACAGCCGGTTGGTCACGCGCCGGCTGGCCATGAGGAGCCAGCGGCAGGCGTGCAGGATCCGGTCGAGCACGCGGTTGCCGATGACCGCGCAGATCTGGGCGTGGAACTCGAGGTCGCGCTCGAGGTAGCGGTCCGGCTCGCTCTCCAGCGCTCGCATCGTCTCGAGCGTCGCCTCCAGGCGGTGCAGCTGGTCGGGACCGATGACGCAGGCGGCTCGCGCTGCGACCACTGGCTCGATCATGAGCCGGACCTCGTGCAGCTCGACCAGGAGGTGCCGGACTTCAACGGGGTCGAGCATGTCGAGCAAGAGCGGGTGCAGGTAGTTCCATTCCTGCGGCGGGCGCAACTCCATGCGGCGACCCGAGGAGATGCGGACCAGGTCCAGCCCGGCTAGCAGTTGCATCGCCTCGCGGGCGACCGTTCGGGAGACGCCGTAACGCGTGCAAATCTCCTGTTCGGAGGGCAAGACGGCGCCTGGTTCGCCGGCGAGCGCGATCAGCTCGCGACCCAGATGGACCGCGACCTGAGTCGGGAGTTTGCGGACTTCGACCGTCGTCACACCTGGCTCCCGTCGCAGGTTCGTGAGGGCGGCAGCTGTCCGACAGTATGATAGCAGCCCCCATCGGCCGTGTCGAGCATCGGGCAACACACTCTGGGCGGCGAGCGACCGAGACACCGGGACGGGCGGCCAAGCGATTTCCTTCGCCGAGTAGTGCTGTGGGTGGAACGCTCGGAGTTCCTGGGAAGGGTGACGCGGTCCGTCGGGCTGGAGAGAGGAGCCTGGCCGCATGGCGATTAGCCAAGGTCGCTCGTGCTGGACAGCTGTCGGCCCACCAGATCTCGAGCGGGACAGTGAGGCACGGCTCGGCTGGTGCCCGCAGGAGGTGCGCGAGACGGCGTGTCTGGTCGAAGAGGGCGTGGCGGGCCAGGCGGGTTGTCCCAACGAGCGGGAGCGGTCGTCCCTTCCGGGCTTCCCATGCGGCGCGGAAGCGCTCCGGTTCGGCGAGATCGACACAGGCGACCGGCTGACAGGCGAGCGCGAGGTACAGTTCGCCGTCGGTCGTGGCGAGGAGGATCCGGTCGAGGTCACGCCGGAGCGTGGCGAGCTGGTCGTCGCTCGGCAGCTGGGTGAGCAGGTAGCAGCGGCCGCCGCCAGCGTAGAGCAGGTTGACGATGGGGAGGTCGAGGCGGCGCACGAGCCAGCGACCGACCGCCTCGGTGACGAGCTGGAGGAAGAAGGAGCGACCGCGCAGGCTGCGGGCGGCCCGTGCAGCGGTGAGCGTGTAGAGGAAGCGCTGGGTACCGGTGACGTCGGCTGGGAGCAGCGCCAGCCGCGGGGTGTCCCAGTGCGGCGATCGGTGCTCGAGCAGTGCCGCGAGCGCTTCGTCGTCGAGACCGGAGCGGTCGAGCGCAGCGGCGATCGCTGCGGTGGTGCGGAGGTGGTCGTAGAGCGAGATATCAGCGACGTTCTGCCGGTGGTACGCCGAGGGGACGCACCAGGTGTAGCGCTGGAGGAGATGGAGCACGGTGGTGAGGCGCGTGTCGAAGTCGAGCGTCGGTGGGATGGCCTCGAGATCTTCGACGAGACGCTGCCAGAATGGCGCGTAACTCTGTTGCTGGCCTCGTCGACTGGTGACGCAGTGGGGAAGAGCACCTCTGGCGCGAGCGCGAGTGGTGCGAGCGGCCAGTAGGCCGGTGCGGGGGCGGGGGCACCGGCGAGCTGCAGGCGGGTGAAGATACTGCGCAACTGGCGTTGCCCGAGGCGCGTGGCAGCCCAGAGCGCCCCTCCGCCGGGCGGTGCCGGAGGTTGGTCAGACTCGGCATCGTCGCGCTCGGCAGCCGAGAGCCGGTCGGCCAGGGCGACGAGGCGAGCGAGCCGGTCGGCCGGCTGATGGTGGCGGAGGATGGCGTCCGCTGCAGCGCGCCACTGCGGGAGCCACCTTTCGATGGCGTCGGCGCTCCACTTGGCGTGGGCACCGTTTGGCCCGTAGTCGCTCGGGCCGTACGCGGCGTAGCGGTCGCTGTGGCGCTGGCCGGTCCGCTGCCACAGCTTGCCGAGGTCGTGGAGGGGGCTCGCGACGAGCAGTGTCTCGAACGACTCCATCAGCCGGTCACCGTGTGGTCCTGATCAGCCTACGAGAGAATGTGTCGCCCGTCAAGCGGTGTGCTCGCGAACCGACCAGCTGGGAATTGGTGGCGAGTAGGGTGGGGGATCGCGCGGGAAGGTCGGGCTGGCCAGCCGAGCGAGCCGTGACGGATCGGCGGTGCAGGAAGCCGCCGGGTTCCGGGCATGGCTGGACCGGAGCGAGAAGCGAGTGCGTCGAACGGCGCGCATCCTTCCCCCTCGCAGGCAAGGTCTGCTTGCCGACCCGCGTGGCGCTGTGAGCGTTGTGGGGATGTCGGGGCGAGACAGCCGCTCGGGCTTTGCGACGCGTCGGGCGGGCGCTGGTCAGGGGTCGCGAGCGACCGGCGGGTTCTGGCCGGTCCCGGGCGCCGCGGGCTGGGCAGTCATCCGGCGGGGGCGGTGGCTCCAGACGGAGAGCAGGCCGGTCGCCAGGAGCCAATGCGCGAGGACAGCGAGGCCGAGCGTCACGATCAGCTGGAGGAGCCAGACCTGGCCGAAGCGGCGCGCCGTGAGCCCGCTGTAGGCGCCGAGCGTCGGGTTTCCCATGGCTGGCAGGGCGAGGAGCCAGATGGTCCGGCCGTGCCAGTACAGCCAGCGGTTCAGCTGATTGGGCCGCCAGAAGGCGAGGAGACCGAGCGCGGTGAGGGAGCTGGCCAGGCCGAGCAGGGCGAGCGCCCTCCACGGATGCGGCAGGTGCACCCACATGCTCGAGGCCACCCCGAGTGCCGGGAGAGCCGCGAAGTAGAGGACGAGGGCGAGGTGCGCCAGCCAGGTCGGCCAGGGCTGTGGGGGAAACTGCCGTGGGTCGTCGAGGTCAGCGTCGGGTGCCGCGGGGAGGAAAGCGATCCCCTGGCGATGCAAGCCGGTGAACCGGGCGAGCAAGGTGAGGAGTCCTCCCCCGAAGCCGAGTACCGCGTCGGTGAGTGCGAGTCGAGGAGCGTTGCCGCCAGTGATCCCGACGCGGCCTGCCCACACGATGACCGTGAGGAGCGCGCCGAGCAGGAGAGCAGCCGGTACGGCCAGGAACGGGTGATCGTACCAGGCTCGCCAGGCACTCCTCCAGCGTGGACGACTGGTTCGCCGACGTCGCCGGCTCATCGGGTCTCCCGCCGTAACAGAGCCGAGTCCTGATCCAGTCTAGACCGGAGCCTGGCTGCCGGAGGAGGTCGAGTGGTCCCGCTGGAGCCCCAGCGGCGAGCGGTCCCGGAAGAGCGTCGATTCGAGGCTCGGGTGACTCCGCAGGGCAGAAGGGAGTCGAGCCGCAGTGAGCCGCGTGCCGGGATGACGGCGGAGACAGGCAGCAGCGAGCTGGCGCGTCTCGGTCCTGCGCTCGTCCAGCCGGACCGTGGTGGACCGGGGAGGACGTTTGGCTGCCGGGCGATCGCGCTGGATCGGAGCAGGCGGCAGCGCGAGCCGCGAGACGGGATGCGCCGGGACCGGGTGTGGCCGGACAGCGGGCCGGGTGCGATCTGCCGATGGGGAGGAACATGACTGCTCGGGCGGCGTGCCGAGGACGTGGCCACCCGGCAGCGCGTCACGCGCCAGTCGAGTCGGGGCTGCATCGGTGTCCGGCTCGCCGCCGGACCGTGTTCATCGGACGAGTGCGCGGAGCGGACAGGGGGCGTCGGGCGGTCGATCGAGTCCGAGGGAGCGGTCGGCCAGCGTTCGCGCAGGTCGGTGCCGAGGCACGGCAGGGGCTCGCGGCGAGCGTGACCGGTTGGGGCCGAGCGAGCGGGGCGCGGCGCCCCGGGGCGAGTCGACCGGTTCGGTGGCCCGTTGCCATCGCTCGAGGGCGGGGGAACAGCGTGCGGCCGAGCCACCGATCGTCGTCGCCGACCGGTCCCGCTGGTGGATCGCGTCGTGATTCCCCGAAGGGGATTGGGCTGATTGCGACTGGAGGTTCGCGATGAAGATCCAATGGGACCACGAACGGATGTTGCAATCCCCTGAAGGGGATTGGGCTGATTGCGACGCGCTCGAGCCTGGGCGGAATACCTGCACGACTGGATCAAGTTGCAATCCCCTGAAGGGGATTGGGCTGATTGCGACCCCTCTGATACCGCTCTCGGGGCCGTAGGACGTGTGCCTTGAGTGGTTGCAATCCCCTGAAAGGGGATTGGGCTGATTGCGACGTCGCCGTCGTCGCAGCGGCGAACCCCCCGGAGTGCGCAGCGTTGCAATCCCCTGAAGGGGATTGGGCTGATTGCGACGAGCAACCGGGAAGGACGCGGTTACATCCCCGGGCTGGGGTTGCAATCCCCTGAAGGGGATTGGGCTGATTGCGACTAGCCTTCCGTCGGGAGAAGGCAATGTATCTATCCGTCCTTATCGTTGCAATCCCCCGAAGGGGATTGGGCTTATTGCGACATTACATCCGAGTGGATAGCTCGGATTACGAGCTCGTACAGACCGTTGCAATCCCCTGAAGGGGATTGGGCTGATTGCGACGAAGCGGTGCTGGGAATGCGGTCGCCTCGACGTCGTCGAGACGTTGCAATCCCCTGAAGGGGATTGGGCTGATTGCGACTCGAGAATAGGCTGGTACCCGTGTTGCGGGAGAAGGATGAGGACGGGTTGCAATCCCCTGAAGGGGATTGGGCTGATTGCGACGTGACGTGCGGCTACTGCGGCTTCGAGATCCCGGCGGAATTGTTGCAATCCCCTGAAGGGGATTGGGCTGATTGCGACCGACCCCTGACTTCTGGGCTACCCGCTCCTAGCCCGAATGGGTGAGCGAGGCGGCGCCGTCTCGTGCGTGCCGGCAGGCGCTTCCCGTTCGGCCCGCCGGGAGGCGAGCGCGGAGCGCATCCGCCGAGTCGCTCGTCCCGCTGCCCTCTACTGGTAACGTGCACCGGGCCGTGCTCGCGCGCCCAGTGTAGCAGACGCGCCGAGCGCAGTCGAGACCGGCGCGGGTCTGTGTGCTGGCGCTCGCGTCGCCCTCGGGAGGAACCGGCGATCTCCGCACCGGGAGCTGCGCATGGCAGGCCAGCGCAGCCTCGCCGAGCGGCGCAGCACGTCGCGAGCGGTGATGCGCGCAGAAGCTGGTGCGGTGCGCGGACGCGTGCACCGTGACGGGACACCAGGCCAGACCGCTCTGACGCTGAGGCCCGCGGCCGTCCACCGGCAGCACGGGGGATAGGCAGCCGGCGCCGCAGCGGTTTTAATGGCAACGCGCCGCGTGAGCAGCGGCGCAGCGTGTGGTCAGTCGGTCGCTCGAGGGCGAAGGGATGGAGGCGGTATGCGGCTGGTCACCTACAGCGAGCGGGGTCGAACGAGTGTCGGGGTTCTGGAGGATGGCTGGATTCTCGATATCCCACAGGCCTACACGGAGCTCTTGCGCCAGCAGGGCGTGGCGGATGCGGCTGGGCGGGCATTGGCGGAGTGCCCACCGGACGTGGTGCTCCTGCTCGCTCGTGATGGGCTCGGTCGCGCGCGGGAAGCGGTCGCCTTCGCGAGGGAAGCGCTCGCGCGCGATCGGGAAGGCGCACTGCAGCGCGGGCTCGCAGTCGCAGCCGATGCACCCGGGGTGCGCCTGCGGGCACCGCTCCAGCGTCCGGGGAAGATCATCTGCCTGGGGCTGAACTATGCCGATCATGCCCGGGAGACCAACTCGCCGATCCCGCAGTACCCGGAGCTCTTCAACAAGTTCGCCAACGCGCTCATCGGGCCGGGCGAGCCGATCGTACTGCCGCGGGTCAGCCAGCAAGTCGACTACGAGGCGGAACTGGCGGTCGTCATCGGCAAGCCGGGGCGGTACATCGACGAGCAGCGCGCGCTCGAGCACGTGGCCGGGTATACGGTCCTGAACGACGTCTCGATGCGCGATTTCCAGTTCCGCGGTCGGCAGTGGATGCAGGGGAAGACGTTCGATCGCTCGACGCCGCTCGGCCCCTGGATCGTGACGGCCGACGAGATCCCCGACCCGCAGACGCTGGACATCAGCTGCGAGGTGTCCGGCGAGGTGCTGCAGCGCTCGAATACCCGCGAGATGATCTTCAGTGTCGCCGCGGTCGTCGCCTACATCTCGCAGATCATGACGCTGGAGCCGGGAGACCTCATCGCGACTGGAACACCGGCTGGGGTGGGGTTCGCTCGTGAGCCGAAGCGGTTGCTGCAGCCGGGCGATGTGGTCCGGGTGACGATCGAGCGGATCGGGACGCTGGAGAATCCGGTGATCGCCGAGGAGTGAGCGCGCGGGGGCGGCCCGGCACGGCCAGGAGCACACGACCGTACCAGCTGGTGCTCCTCGCTTTCCGCGCCGCGTCCGGAGTCGATGTCGTCCACCGCTCGTCAGATGACGATATTCCCGCCGCGTTGCGGTGGACGCAGGACAACGATCTGGCCGGGCTCGCGGTAATGGATCTGCGGGTTGACGCGGTTGCCGGCGCGGTAGACGTCGAGGAGTCCGGTTACCGAGACGAGTTCACCGTTGAGTGCGGGACGGAGGGCCGCTTCGTCCCACTTCCGAGCGGCGAGCTCCTGGAGTGCCTCCTGCCAGATGACGACGTAGAAGTCCCCATCGTAGTAGTTCCCGAAATTGATGAACAGGCAGGGCCGTCCATCGAACGTGAACCGAGACCGGACGGAGCGCACGACCCCGCGTACTTCGACGATTTGATTGACGGACGCGAGCAGACGGTCGCGGTCGGTCGCATCGAGAAGGGGTCTGGTTGGGCTCACGGTGACCGAATGGGTGCGCGCCACGACGGTCGTCAGGCGGACTCCGAGGAAGCGCTCGAAGGAGGGAACGTTCTCGTACGAGACATGAAGGACGATGTGACGAAAGTTGCGCCAGAGACGCTGGCGCTCGATCGGTTGAGCGGCATAGAGTCGATCGAGCTCACGTAGCAGCGGCGATTTCGCTGGTTCGAGGAGATCGCTCTGGCTGAAGAGCAAGGTGTCGGCGGACTGGCGGCGTTCGAAGAGGCGCGGTTGGAGAGCGAGCGCGTCGAGGCTCATGAAGAGCACGGCAGCTGCGTAGCGATCGAGCGTCTGGGTGCACCACGTGCTGTCTCACGCTGAGAGCGTTCGATCGCTGTCCGGCGCGAGCTGCCAGTACCGCTCGGCGATGCAGGCGGGTCGTCGCGAGGCACACACGGTCGCAGCCGTCCGCCTCATGCAGGCAGAGGAGATTCCGGGTCGAGTCATGCATCAGTACTCGGAGTCCGCTCCGCGCGAGAGCGCCTTGGCGAGGTCGCTGGTGTCACCACCGAGGCGCGCGATCGCCTCGTCCGGGTAGCCGGCTGCCCGCAAGGGGACGACGACATCGCGCCAGAGGTCCGGTACGGTGGCAGCCAGGAGCGTGCCGCGCCCGCCCAGACGGATCTCTCTCAGCGGTGCCGGGAGCAGCGCCGTTCGTCCGACGGTGAGCTCGAGCGCCTCGTCCGCCGTCGCGATCGTGACGCTGCCCGCGATGCAGCTGAGCAGATGCGGGGACTCGGCGGGGCGGCGCACGAGGTGCCGTTCTCCGTCGACTTCCCACCGCTCGAGCAGGAAATAGCGGCAGGCCGTGAGGATCGTCCGCCACTCGTCGACTGCCAGCGGCTGCGTCCGGCGCGCGCGGCGCTCGGGTCGGAGTACCGTGAGCCCCTCCTCGATATGGAGCGGCCGAGCGCGTCCCTGGTGGTCGGTGCGATCCCAGTCGTAGAAACGGTAGGTGATGTCGGACTGCTCCTGGATCTCGTAGAGCAGGATGCCCCTGCCGATCGCGTGCAGCGTGCCGGCCGCGACGATCACCGTGTCGCCCGCTCGCACGGGAAGTCGGGCCAGGTAGGCTGCCAGGAGACGTTCGGACAGGAGCGTGCGGACGGTGCGGGGATCGAGTGGTTCGGTCAGGCCGACGACGAGGTCGGCGCCGGGTTCGGCTGCCAGGATGTGCCATGCTTCCGTCTTGCCACGCTGCCCGAGCGCTGCGGCCTGCTCGTCATCAGGGTGAACTTGGACGGACAGCACATCGTCAGCATCGATCAGCTTGATCAGGAGGGGAAAGTCGCCGAACGGCTGACTGGCTGCCATGCCGCGCTGGCCCAAGAGATCTGCCCCGAATTGCGCGACGAGTTCGCGGAGCGTCAGTCCCGCCAGCGGGCCGCTGGCGACACGGGCTTCGTTCGCGGTCTCCCACGATTCGCCGATGCGCGCGCCATGCGGCAGCGATTTGCCGAGATAGCGCGCCAGACGCTGGTCGCCCCAGGGGCGCTCGACCAGGACCGGTTCGAGGAGCATGGGCCGGGAGAGGAGCGCCGCGTTCATGGTGCCGGCTCGCTCTCCTTCCGCTGCCAGCGGTCGTAGAGGATGCCGAGTGTCAGGCCATACGCCAGGTGCCGCCAGACTTCTTGGAGGAACGGGACCGGCCGGTTGAAGGGCTCCAGGCGGCCAGCACGGATTTCCGGATGGACGCGATCGAGCAGCGCGACGATCGGCCAGAGTGCCAGATTCTCGGCGAGCGCGAAGAGCGATCCGGCGAGCCAACCAGAGAACGGAAACACACGCCGCAGGCGCCCGTAGAGGATACCGAGCGCTGCACCGTTGGCCAGGTGCATGAGCGTCCCGAGCAACGGCCAAAAGCGAGCTCCTCCCGGAAGCAGCCCGGCCAGGAGCCGGAGATCGTTGGTCCGTCGGCGCAGGACCGCGAGATCGACGGCCATAGCGAAAAGGAAAGCGACGGCACCGGCCAAACCAGCCAATGTGGCGTGACCGAGACCCCTCATGACGTGGCTCCCTCCACGTGCCCGGGGGTGGCGGCAAGTTCAGCCCGGCGCGCGGCGATCAGCGGGCGAAGCAACCAAACCAGGAGCGGTGGAGTCAGGAGGGTGGTGAGCATCGACATGACGACGGCGACCGAGAACAGGGGACGCTCGACCACGCCGAGCGACAGGCCGATCGAGGCGACGATGAGTCCGACCTCGCCGCGCGGCACCATGCCGAAGCCGACTACCGCCATCGAGCGCAAGGGAAAACCGATCGTCCCCAGCGCGGCTCCGAGCGCTTTGGTGAGCACGGCGACCCCGGTGACCGCGAGGGCGAGCCCGAGCGTCTCGCCTTGGAGGAAGAGCCGCGGATCGACGCGTGCACCCGTGACGACGAAGAAGAAGGGAACCAGGAACGTGTAGATCGGGAGCGCTTGCTCGTGCAAGTGGTAGCGCTCGGCGACCTCGGCCAACGCCATACCGGCCAGGAAGGCACCGACGATCGGGGCGAGACCGATCGTCGCGGCGATCGCCGCCAGGGCCAACATCAGCGCGAGTGCGACCACCAGCGGGGCATGCTCGAGCTGGAGCCGGTCGACCAGCGGGGGGAAGAGACGCCGGACCACCAGCGCACCCAGCCCACCGACGAGCGCGGTGAAACCGAGTGCGAGGACCGAAACCCAGAGCACGCGCCCGAGTTCCAGTTCGCCCGAGACCGCGATCCCCGAGACGACGGTGAGCATGAGGAGTCCGAGGATATCGTCGAAGACAGCAGCACCGAGGATGATGCGGGCCTCGCGCGAGTCGAGGGCGCCGACATCGCGCAGCACGCGAGCGGTGATGCCGACACTGGTGGCGACCAGCACTGTGCCGATGAAGATCGACTCGATCGACGGGTAGCCCAACGCCAGCATGAGCACGGTTCCGCCGGCGAAGGGTCCGAGTACCCCGAGCACAGCGACCGCGAGCGACCGGATGCCGACACGGAGGAGATCGCTCAGGCGCGTTTCCAACCCGACGAAGAACAGGAGTACGACGACGCCCAGTTCGGCGATCGACTCCAGAGCGAGTGCGAGACCCTCGCGTGCAGCCTCGCGATCCTCGTGAAACAGTTCCAGGATTTCGTGACCCGGGACACCGATCAGACCGAGCGCGAAGGGGCCGATCAGGATCCCGGCGAGCAGTTCGCCGATCACCGCAGGCTGGCGCATGCGGAGGAAGAGTTCCCCCGCGAGCTTCGCGGCGAGAAAGATGATCAGGAGTTCGCTCAGCACCTCGACGATCGCGGTCATCGGCGTCGCTCCCCGAACACGGTGATCGCATCCCCTTCACGCGCTCATTTATCGCCAGCTCGCCACGAGTCGAGTAGGCGTGCGTCAGATGTGGATGGCCAGGTTGTCGACCGCCAGCGCGGCCTCGCCGATCACCTCGGAGACGGTCGGGTGCGGGTGAACGGAGAGCCCGATCTCCCAAGGCGTGGCTTCGAGCAGCTTGGCCAAGGCGGCCTCGGCGATCAGCTCGGTGGCGTGATTGCCGATGATATGGACGCCGAGGATATCGTTCGTTTCGGCATCGGCGATGATCTTGACGAAGCCGTCGGTCTCCCCCTCGATGAGCGATTTTCCGTTGGCTCGGAAGGGGAACTTGCCGACTTTGATCGCGCGACCCTGCTCCTTGGCTTCCCGCTCGGTCAGGCCGAGGCTCGCGATCTCCGGATGGCAGTAGGTCACGACCGGGACACGGTGATAATCGAGGGGGAGCGGTTTCTCGCCGGCGATATGCTCGACGGCGATGATCCCCTGGTGCATCGCGGTGTGCGCCAGTTGCTGGATACCGAGCACATCGCCGATGGCGTAAATACCCTCGACGTTCGTGCGGAAATACTCGTCGGTGACGATGAAGCCGTCCCTGGTGCGGACCCCCAGCTCCTCGAGCCCGATTTCCTCGATGTTCCCTTCGCGGCCGAGTGCGACGAAGAGCGCATCGGCCTCGATGACCTCTTCTTGCGTGCCACTCTTGCGCACGCGCATCCGGATACCGCCCTCGGTGATATCGAAGTCATCCGCTGCGGGACGATAATCGGGGATGATGCGGATCCCCTTGCGCTGGAAGGTTCGGACGAGCTGTTGTTGGACTTCCTCGTCCTCGTTGGGGACGATACGCCCCACCAGCGTGACCTCAGCCCCGAAGGCGTGCCAGACCGTCGCATGCTCGACACCGGTCGCGCCGCCCCCGCGGATGATGACGCGCTTGGGGTACCAGTCGATCTGTGCCGTGGTGTGGTCGCTGTTGAGCACGCGGACGCCGTCGAATGGGATACCGGGGATCGCTCGTGGCCGGGAACCAGTGTCGATCACGATCGTACGCCCACGCAGCTCCTGGGGCTGGCCCTCGGCACCGTTGACCAGGACAGTGCGATTCCGGGTCAGCCGGCCGACTCCCTGGATGAGCGTGATGCCGTGCTTGCGGAAGAGGAAGTGGATCCCCTTGTGGAGCTGCTCGACCACCTGCTGGGCGCGCCGGAAGGCGGTCGGATAATCGCCCGCGACCTCACCGACGATGACGCCGAACTCCTTGGCCCGACGCGCTTGCTCGAGGAGTTCCGCGCTCTTGAGGAGCGCCTTGCTCGGAATGCAGCCCCGGTGCAAGCACGTCCCGCCGACCTTGTCCTTCTCGACGACAGCGACCTTCAGGCCGAGTTGGGCAGCGCGAATCGCTGCGACGTAGCCGCCGGTCCCTCCACCGAGGAATACGACGTCGAACTCCTGGCGCTGTTCGACGGTCATCCCGTCCTCCTTCGGTTCGCGACGGATGAAGACCCTCCTCCGGCAAACCGGAGGCTGTCTGTGGGCAGTATAGCAGGGAAGTCCGGGCGTACCGCGATGTCAGCAGCCCGGTGTCGCTGAAGCGAGGAGCGAATCCCGAAGCCAGAGCGCTCGCGCGACGAACCCGCCCGTGCACGGAGACGGCGCACTCGCTCGCCCGTCTCCGACGAACCGAACGGGCGACCGAGGCGACCTGTGCTACACTTGCCGAGGGCAAGAGATTGACAGAACATGTAGTGAGGCACGATGCAGGAAAATTCAGGAAAAGCACTCGCGAGTTGGCGCGAAATCGACCTCGCCATCTGGCAGCGGATGGCCGAACGTGCCCGTAAGGAAGGGGTGCGCGCCTACCGGCTGAACGGTGATCCGCGTCACTGGGCGGTGACGAGTGCGAGCCGGTCCGGTGTGGCCTACGAGGTGACGATCCTCGACGACGAGCTCCTCTGCTCTTGTCCGGGTAGCGCCTACTACCGGTACTGCAAGCACCGCGCGTTGGTCCTCGCCGAGCTCGGTCTCCTCGATCCGGAGTTCGGAGTCGAGGCGGCCTGAGCGGGCACTGGCTCGCCGGATGAGGGTTGTTCCTCCCCAGCGAGGCGGCGCTGGGCAGCGGCGAGTTCGCCAGTCAGGGCGGGCTGCAGCCAGCGGAACGCTGTCTGCGGCGCGACTCCCGAGCCGTACAAGAGCAGCAGGTACATGATGCCGAAGATCGGCAGGTGGCCGAGCAGCTCCACCGGCGGCAACAGCGGTACCGTGAGATTGAACGGAACCCACATCGCGAGGATCACGACGCGGGTGAGGACACCGGTGATGAGCAGGATCCCGATGGTCGCCTCGACGACACCCGCAAGGTCACCGAAGAAGCGATCGGAGACCCAGGTCCAGCCGAAGAGACTGTGGAGGACGTTGAAGTGCGGGTACTGCCGGAGGAACGCGCTGCTCAGTTCGGGGTTGAGGAGCTTTTCGGAGAAGGCGACGATGACCAGCGCGAGACCGGTGAGTAGCCGGAGCGCTGTGACCGCGTGCCGCTCGTAGCGCGTGAAGCGGACGAGATACTTGGCGACGCCGAGCGGCGGAACCGTCTGGCCGAGCACGAGCAGGACGAGCGCGATGCCGAGATAGTGCAGCTGCCCGAGCACAGCGACCGGCGGGAAGACAGCGAAGGCCGCCAGGTAGACGAGCAGGAGGAGGGCTGCGCCAGCCCGGTCGAAAAGGGCAGTAATGAAGGTGAAGGCGACGATGACGGTCGCGACCAGTAGAGCCCATCCGAGGAGCGAGTTCGGGAGTTCGAGCGACGGTACGAAAAGTTCTCGCTGATACGCGAACCAGACGAGACTGATACCGGCGTGGAGGGCGAGGACGCGGGTCGCGCAGGGTTCCATGCTGGCGAGGAGCGGCGGATTCGGCCAGTGCGGCGTGCCCAGGGCCCGCTGGAGAAGCCGGAGTCCCGCCCAGAGGAACGCACTGAGGCCGATGACCGCCAGCGTCGGCCAGCGCCAGAAGAGCTCCCACTGCGGCGAGCGAAGCTGGAGGCCTTCCGGCACGAACCAGCGGACATGCGCCGATGCCGGCGCCGGACCGAGGGCGACCAGAGCGCAACCGAGCAGAAGCAGCCACCGGGTGTGAGGAGCCTGTCGACGTGGCCAGTGCAGGCGATCCATCACCACATCCGGGTCGTCCGACCGTGCGTGGAGTGTAACATGTGACCTGGTTGAGGGAACGACCACTGTGCCACCGGCTCGACACGCCCGGAGCGCTCGGCCGTTCAGGAGGGAGCGGGGGCACCACCGGTGCCACCCGTTGGGTCTCGTTGGGCGAGCGCCTGCCGCAGTCGCACGAGCGCACGGTGCGCGCGGCGCTGGGCGGCGGTGGGGGAGATACCGAGGAGGTCGGCGATCTCGTCGAACCCGAGCTCGGCCTCCCAGCGGAGGTAGAGGATCTCCCGGTCACGGTCGCGGAGCTTCGCCAGCGCCTGCTCCACGAGCAGGCGGTCGGCCGACCAGTCCTCGGCGGCTCGGGGGCAGGCCTCGCGGAGTACACGGCCGAACGCCCGATACTCCAGCTGTTGGGCGCGCAACCAGTCGAACCAGCAGCGCTGGGCGATCCGGTTGAGCCAGGTGGTCAGCGCTGCGCGGTCGCGCAGCTGGGCGCGAGCTGCCCAGGCGCGCGAACGTTTCCTGGATCAGGTCGTCATGGAGGGAAGGCGGCACACCGAGGCGGCGCAAGTAGGCTCGCAGGTGTTCCACATGCTCGCCGTAGAGATCAGCGAAGAGGGTGTCGTCGGGAGCGCTTCGGGACGGGGATTGCTCTGGCTGAGCGGGCTCGGCGGGATCAGGGGGTTCCTGCGGTGGCCGTCTCCGGCGGCCGGCGTGGAGCAGCGGTGGCGGTATCCGGTGGAGGAAGAGGTGCGGTGGTGCCGGCCGGTCGTCGAGGAGCAGGTAGCCGAGCGACGGGAGGACGAGGAGCAGGACGAGACTGAGCCGGGCTGGAGTCACGCTGGACCGCATCGCTCGGTTTCCTTCTCTCCGGTCAGGGGACCGTACGCGCAGTGTACAGCAGGAGGCCTGCACAGACCAAAGCCAGAGCCACCGGTCCCGCTCGTGCCAGCCGCTGCAGGTTCAGGACACCGAGCGCACCTACCGGGCAAGGAGGCCGCCACAGCGCATACGCCGCTCCGGCAGTGACGAGACCGCGCGCGAGGCAGAACGCGAGGAAGAGGGCTGCACCCTGTACGAGGTCGCGTGACAGGAGCGTCGCCAGACCCAGGCTGACGAGCTGGAGCGTCGGCCAGCGGGTGGTGAAAGCGGTGCCGAGCTCGAATCCCCAGGCTGCGCTCGCGAAGAGGGGACCGCACTGGAACCGTGCGGGCGGGACCTGGCGCCAGACCGAGCCCCGCCAGCCGGTCACCATCTCGGCCATCGCGAGGGCGGTGACCACTGCGGCGAGTAGGACTGCCGGGCGCTGCGTGGTGACCACAGCTGGCAGGAGCAGCGTGCCGAGCAGTGCGAGCGCCCCGCCGGTCAGCGCACCGCCGGCGCTGCTGGCCAGCACGTGGAGGAAGGCGGTCGCCACGGCGTACCGGCGTGGTCGCTCGGCCATGGTCGGGCCGAGCACGTCGACCATCGAGTACCCTCAAGGCGACCAGAGTGCGGAACACCCGCTGGCCAAGGCGAGCGGGAGCAGCAGGAGCATCATCGCTTCCCCTCCGTGTTGACCGTGGGTTGCAGGAGCATGCTGACGATCTCCGGGACTTCCTCGACGCTCCGGAGGACCCCGCGTCCCCGCAGGTGACCACGCTCGTCGACGACCGCGAGGCTCGGGAAGCTCGAGAGACCGAGTGCAGCCAGCGCTGCCTCGCCGACGAGTCGAGGCACGCGCGCTGCACCAACCGGTGCATCGCTTTCCGGGACGGCGAGCACCATGAGCGTGCCGCGCTCGGCGAGTGAGGCTGCGAGCGTTTCCAGTCGTTCCCAAAAAGTCGCGCACGGTGGGCAGCGCTGGCTGAGAGCGAGGACGACCGCTGGTGCCGCCGGGGGTACGCCGAGGATCAGCTGATCGGACGCGGGGCCAGCGAGCGCGAGCGGCGGCACCGGCTGGCCGAGACGCGCCCGCTCGCGTTCGGCCTCGACCGTGCTGGCGACGACCTGGTGAAGCGCCTGGAGGCGCTGGGCCAGCCGGGCGAGGACCACTGCCAGCCCGAGGAGAGCGAGCCAAGCGCCGAGCAGGCTGGTCGTGACGGCCCACTCAGGCAGCATGCCATGGCTCCGTCCCTGGCGAGAGCCGGCGCAAACTGGCCGCCGCGGCCACGAGGCGCGACACCGCGAGCACTGCCAGCAGCAGGCCGGCGGCGATGGCGAGATCGGGCAGGGACGGCGCGGCCGTCGCTGGCCAGCCGACTGCGACGAGCGCGAGCAGGACCAGGTTGCGGAGCACGGTGGCGCGGCCGAGCTCACTGGGCACCAGGTGGCCGAAGCAGGAACAGTCCGCACCCGGCGCACGCCGGGCTCCGACGACGGCGAACGCGGTGAAGGCGAGGAGAGCGGTCGCGGCGAGCGCGAGCCCAGCGCGCTGGGTGCTTGGTAGGAGCAAGAGGACTCCGGTGAGGAGTTCCAGCGCGACAGTTCCGAACGCGGCCGGGCGTGCCCAACGGCGGAACCGCGGCAAAACGGTCGCGACCAGGTGCGCGAGACGCCCGAGGGAGACGATCTTGCCCAGCGCGGCGATCAGGAAGGTACCGGCGAGCAGAGCGGTCGCGGTACCAGCGAGCGATTCGGGAAGGTGCCGGAGCAGGCCAATCGCGCCCAGCGGTGCAGCTGTGCCCGGGGAGAACGCCGGCCAGTGATAGTAGGTGACGTACGCAAACTCCAGGTAGAGCCCGCAAGCCAGCGGTGCCGAGAGTGTCCAGCTGTCGAGCGGGAAGCGCCACAGGCAACCCTCGGCTACATCAGCGAGGTACACGGCGTGCTGCGCCGGGTCAGAACCGACCAGGTGCCAGCGGTAGGGGAAGCCCTCCTCCGGAAGCCGGTGCGTCGCGGTCAGCTGCCAAGAAGCAGCATCGATGGCCAGTAGCTCGGAGGCTTCCGTGGAGAACGCGACCAGCCAGCCACCGGCGAGTGCCACGAACTGCGCTGCCAGATCGCGGGTGAGCGGCGGGTCGGCGGAGCGGATCTCCAGCGTGCGCGGATCGAGGATCAGGCGTGCGAGGTCGGCAGTGACCAGCCAGAGCTGGTTGCCGACCAACACGGGGGCTGCGAGACTGGGCGCCATGCTCGGCGCGCTCTGCCCGCGTACCGGCAGGTAGGCGGTGATCAGCCGCGGGATGGCCTGCTGGGCGAGCACTCGGCCGGTCTGCGGGTCGAGGGCGAAGACGTCCCCCAACGAGTTGGTCCACTGCGGCAGGACGGAGCGGTTGACCACGAGCAACCGCTCGCGGCTGGGGAAGAGCCACACGTAACTGCTCCCGCCCAGGCCCTTCGCCCAGGAAGCCCATGTTCGCTTCTCCAGATCGTAGGCGGTGACGATGAGCTGGGGGATGGGACCGCTCCCACCGTAGAAGGCGAGCGCGGCCAGCTTCCCGTCAGCGGAAAAGGCGGCCGAAGCGAGCCAGGGGTTGGCCAGCAGTTCCGGCTCGCGGGTCGCCAAGTCAGCGAGCGGGGGAGCCTGCAGCCCGAGCGGCAGGACGGCCTCCAGCGTCCAATCGGGGAGCGAGCGGATCTCGAGCACCTGGCCGGCCAGCGTATCCGGCTCGCTGCGCACGACCGCTGCCCGGCGACCGTCCGGCGAGAGGGAGACCTCCCGGTAGGCCCGGTCCGGGTGGGGCACCCGGTTCAGCTCGGCGCCGGTCGTAAGGTCGAGGATGGCGATCTCCGTCCCCGCTGGGCCAGCCAGCGAGACTAAGAGCGCCTGGCCCGAGGGAGCAGCAACGGCCAGCCGGTCGCGCGCCGCCAGCGCCGCCCCGAGCGCGAGCAGGAGGACGAGCACGAGCGCGGCACCAGCACGCGGGCGTGCCCAAGCGCGCATGTCGGATCGTTGCATCAGGGGCCTCCTTTCGCTCGGCCAGAGCTCAGCAGGTTCCGACGAGAACCGCTCGCGTGCACACGACGCTGCCTGTTCCACACCAATTGTTTTGAGGTCGTCCGTTCGCGCATCGGCATCCCGTCGGACATGGCGGCGCGCTTCCGGTCGTGCAGCAGTCGATGTACCGGACGATGAACGCTCGGTTCCGCCGTGGATCGTAACAACACATGTACCATGATCCCGTACCACTGACCGTTCCAGGCGGGCAGCTGGAGTCGCTCCCGCCCAGACAGGAGCAGAGACAGCCCCGCTGGTTGCAGCGGAACCAGTCGCTGCAGCTCTGCGCGCTGGCGGGTTCCGGGTCGAAGAGGAAAATCCCGGTCGCGAACATGGCGCTGAGCGCACGGCGCAACCACGAGCGTCGGGTGGGCCCGCCGCTAGGCGGTGTGTGGGCGGGGTGGCTCGCCCGCGCTTTCGGTGGGGGCTCGGATCCTGTCATGGTCGGCGCTCTCCTTTCGGGACTCTCACTCTCTCGCTAGACGCATGAGCAGGTCTCTCCCAGACAGCCGGTCGGCGGTCTCTCCTCGACCGCCTGGCGGCTTACGGTGTCTCCGCGTTGCTGACTGGCCACCCTTCGGTCGAGTGCGGCCAGCCGACGGCGAGCCCGCAACGTAAAGGCTCGGAGAGCGTCCCCTGGTCGAGCGAGAGCTGGTAGAGACACCCGTTGCTGGTCGCGGTAAGCCAGAGAACGCCCCGCTCGGGATCGGTCCCGACTGGCTGCCAGTGGTTCTCGGGAAGCTGGGGAAGCGAATAGGCCCGGTCGAGCGACCACCGCACGAGGTCGAGTATGATGACCTCGTCGTGGCCCACCAGGGCTGCCCGGTCACCCACGACGCTCGCCCGCCAGCCGACGCGGCGCGATTCCGACAGTGCTGGGTAGCGGGCGTGGACTGCCAGCGTCTCCGCGTCCAGGACGAAACCCTGAAGGTCTTCGGTCACGACCACCAGATGGGGGCCCCACAGGGCTGGCGGCAGAGCGCTCGGGTAGGTGACGAGGGTCGACTCGTGCCGTGCTGGCTTGGCGGTCCACTCGAGCGGCGCGAGTTCCTGTCTGGCTTCGATGCGACCGGTCGCCGGATCGACCAGGAGGAGCGTGGCGACGGTCGGTTGCCGGGGCGACGAGATCCCCGAACTCATGACGACGAGCTTGTTGGGTAACGCGAGCAGGCTGGCAGCTTGCGCACCGGGTAGGGGAAGCGCCCAGTTGGCCCAACTGCCAGCGGCCAGGTCGAGCGTGGTGATCCAGGTGATGAAGCTGCCGCCGCCCCCGGGGAAGCTGCCGGTCGTCGAGGTGAGCCAGGCGGCAGCCCACTTGCCCGAGGGGGCGATCACCATCCGCTGCAGCACGGGAGGCTCCGTGGCTGCCGCTGGGAACTCTCGAGCCAGCGCGCGGACCGGGGGAATCCCGGAGTCGAGCGGCAGCACTGTTGCGAGCGACCAGTCGGGTATGCGCCGGACCTCGAGCCGGTCCCGCCACGTCTCACCAGCCAGTTCGCGACGTTTGAGGACGACGAGGTCACCAGCGGGCGAGAGTGCAGCTGCGCTCACGTCGGAGGCATCGGAGTAAGAGTCGACGACTTCACCGGTCGAGAGATCGAGGAGCACGAGCCGGCTCCCGAAGATGCCAGTCATGGCGTCAGCCGGTTCGGCTGCGAACGTCAGCAGTCTCGGTCGAGACTGTTCCGGTGCCCCGTGGCCCGCGGTGTGCAGCAGGCCCGCCGGTGATCGGGGGAGGGCGAGCGCGAAGACGAGGAACAGGCTGAAGGCCAGTGCAGCGGCACTCGCGGTGATGGCGTGTCGAGGGTGCCGGAGGGTCAGACTTCGTGCGCGCATCGCTTGACTTCCTTTCTTGCCTCGCCAGCAACTCCAGCCGGGGTACTCCGGATCAACAGCGTGCTTCGACCACGGCACGGGTGCAGCGGGGATAACCTCTTCCCCCGCACCAGTTGACCCTGGCCCAGTCGGTCCCGCACGCGTTCGAGCACCAACAACCCGAAGGACAGGTGGAACTCGACGGGGCGCAGCAGTCGAGGTAGCGAACGAGCCAGAGATTCCCTCCGGACGAGCAACAGGCCCACCAAGCCTGGGCTCCAGGTTGGGTTCCGGCCGGGCAGGCGGAATCGCTGCCGCCGAGACAGGAGCACAGGCAGCCGCACATGCCGCAGCGGTGCCACTGGCTGCAGGATGCCTGGCCGAGCGCGGACGGTGCAGCCGTGACGAGAGTGATGCCGCTGACGAGCGCGGCGGCGACGCGCTTCAGCCAATTGCGGCGGGTTTTGCCGTAGCCAGACCGGCGTCGCTGGCGGTGGATGACGTCAGGCATGCCGCTCCCTCCTCGTGGACGTTCATTCTCTCGACGCAGGTTCCGGTGGGACACCAGGACGGTTGCACATTGCCGCGGCGGCAATCGCACGACGCGGGACAACCGTCGAACGGGCTGGGACAGGTGCTTTCACCAGGGCGGAGTGGCCGGCAACAGTCGCGATACCGTATCAACCAGTACCGTCCCGGCGTATCGCGGCAGCAGACGTACCAGGCGCCTCCGGCTGTGCTCCCACCAGGACAGGTCGAATCGCTGCCACCGCGGCAGGTGCAGCGGCATCCCCAGTGTCCGCAGAACAGCCAATCCAGGCAAGATCGCGCGAGACCTGGCTCAGCATCGACGAGCAGTGAACCGATGCCAGCGAGGGCGGCAGCGATGCGTCGGAGCCAGGAGCGGCGCGTAACGGGAATCACGGGAGACCTCCGACAGCATAGCGTGGCTCGTACGGGTTCGTATCGAGACCACAGCGAAGCGTGTGGCGGTCGCCGCTCGACTCGATACGCTCGAGGCACGCTCCCCGGTCTTGCCAGGTCATCACCAGGGCAGCGTTGTCTTCAGGATCGAAGGCGACCAGTTCGTCGGCCTCGACCGGCTGGCGTGCGACGACCGCGTGGCGGCTCCGATCGACGACGATGAGCTCGTCGGTGTGGGTGAGCGCGACGACGCGGTTCGGGAGGATGAGGGCCTCGCGCGCGAGGATGTTCTCGCTGAGCGGTCGATGGTGCTCGACGAGACGGAGGGTCACTGGGTCGAGGACGAAGACCTCCAGCTGTTCGGTCACGACGACGAGACGCGCGTCGCTGATGCGTGCTCCGGCGATCCCGGGGGCACGGGCAGCCTCGGTGCCGGCGATCAGGGCGGCGCCGGGAATCTCCGGGACGAGCGTCGCGCGGGCTCGCAGTGCCCCCGAAGCCGGGTCGAGGTGATAAACGGTGCCGATGTGCCCTCCTCGCGACAGCTGATTATCGTGGCTCAGCACCAGGAGACTTTCTGAGGTCGCGAGGAGCGTAAGATTCTGCGCGCCGGGTACAGGGAAGGCCCAGTCCGCCCATCTCCCGGTCTTCAGGTCGAGGCCAGCTACCCAGATGACCCAGGGGAGCGTGTCGAAGAAGCGTGCGTCCGGCTTCGTCCCGTAGGAGATGAAACCGAGTACTGCGAAGCGACCGTCGGGAGCGACTGCGGCCTGAAAAAGACGCGGGGGGTTCACGCCGAAGTCGGGGAACTGGCGAGCGAGCGCGGCGACCGGCGGGATCTCGGTCGTGAGCGGTATGCGGAACCGTTCCTCCCAATCCGGCAGGCGATAGACGTGGATAGCCTCACCGATTTGGGCCAGAACGGTGCGCGTGTCAGCGCTGACCGCGATGACGGCAGCCGCTCCCGGCCGCTGGGTGAGGACCTGGCCGCTCCGCGCATCGAGCGCGAGGAGCTCAGAACCGGTTTGGGCGATGATGGTCGTTTGACTCCTTCCTGAGAGGTCGGCCGATCCAGCGGAGAAGCGCGGCAAGGCGGCGAAGAGGAGTCCTGCCGCCAGCGTGACGACGACCACGAGGAGCGCAGCTGTCGGAACGAGCCCGAGCGGGCGGGTGGATCGATCGGCTGGGGTTCGAACAGCATCGAGCATCGGACGTTCCACTCCTGACGGGAAACGCTGTTCGTCGTTCCACACTCTTATAGACGGCTGACCGGTGGATCCGCAGACAACCGAGCCGACGAGGCGAGACGACCGCAGTCGGTAGAGCGATAGCCAGGTCGACCGCGCAGGGTCAGCGGCGGTCTGGCGACGAGCGGCGAACGGAGCTTCACAGGCTGTTCATGATGCGGTACAAGTGTGGTGGGCGTTCCAGCCTTGTCAAGGAACGTCCAGATTCGTCGAGTTACGCTCGTTCGAGGAGGGTGATCATGGTGGCCCGAGGACTGGAAGGCGTCGTCGCCGGGACAACGCGACTGAGCTCGATCATCGACGGGACACTGGCGTATGTCGGGATCGACATCGACGAACTCGCGGCGAACGCCTCGTACGAAGAAGTGGTCTACCTTCTCTATCACGGGGACTTGCCGACACGTGCCCAACTGGAAGCGCTCCAGGGTGAACTGGCTCGCCAGCGCGCGCTTCCCGAGGGTGTCGTCCGGCTCCTCGCGGAAGCGCCACGAGCTGTGCCGATGGATCTCTTGCGGACCGCGGTCTCGGCGCTGGCGTGGTATGAGGAGGACCCGAACACGGTCGCGCGCGAGGCGGCGGTTGCCAAGGGGCTCCGGTTGGTCGCCCAGGTGCCGACCATCGTGGCGACCATCGGTCGGCTGCGCCGGGGCCTGGCTCCGGTGGCACCGCCAGCTGACGAGCCAAGCACGGCACGCGCCTTCTTGCGCACGCTGCACGATCGTGAGCCGAGCGAACTCGAAGTCGAGGCGATGAACAAGATCCTGGTGCTCCATGCCGATCACGAGTTCAATGCCTCGACCTTCGCGGCGCGGGTCGTGGCCGCGACACTGGCTGACATGCATGCCGCAGTCACGGCAGCGATCGCGGCACTCAAGGGGCCGCTGCATGGCGGGGCGAACGCTGCCGTCATGCAGATGCTGGAGGAAATCGGCACGCTCGATCGCGTCGAACCGTACATCACCGAAAAGCTCGCCCGTAAGGAGCGGGTGATGGGCTTCGGTCATCGCGTGTACAAGGGAGAAGACCCGCGTGCCAAGTGGCTCCGCGACCTCTCGCGCCGACTCGGGGAAGCACGCGGCGATCTCCGCTGGTACGAGCTCTCGGTGGCGATCGCCGAGGTGATGCAGCGAGAAAAGGGACTCTTTCCTAATGTCGACTTCTACGCGGCCTCGGTCTATCACTATTTGGGGATCGAGAAGGAGCTCATGACACCAGTTTTCGCGGCGAGCCGCATTGCGGGCTGGACGGCGCATGTCCTGGAGCAACAGGCCGACAATCGCTTGATCCGGCCGCGCGCCGAGTACGTCGGGCCGACGAACCGGCACTACGTGCCGCTGGAGCAGCGGGGCTGAGACGCATCAGTTCCGAGGACGAACGGCGGGTCAGGCGAGGCTATCCGGCTCTCGGGTATCCTTGACCCATGGAGCGCTGGAGGCGACCACCTGATCCGGAATTGACCGAGTTTCCCCCGGCCGATTGGTGGGGCCGCTACGGCGCACGCGCGACCGGCGACCTCTCGCTGGTCGATCTCGTGCGCCTGGGCAGCTTGGATGCCGCCACTGCCGCGTTCCTCTGGATCGCGCTCGAGCAGCGGGCGTCCGTCATCGTCGCAGCCCGCGAGCATGGGGCGGGGAAGACGACGCTGCTCACCGCGCTGGCTGACCTTCTTCCGGAGGGGACGACGTGCTACTACCTGCGCGGCTGGTACGAGCGGTTCACCTTTGCCAGCGAGCTCGATCCTGAGAAAACCTATCTCCTCGTCAACGAGATCAGCGATCACTTGCCGATCTATCTGTGGGGGAAAGGGGTTCGACGTCTCTTCGCCCTCCTGGCTGGAGGCTGGCGGCTCGGGGCGACCGTGCACGCCCAGGGCGCTGACGAGGTACTCGCGTTGCTGAACAGCTTCCCGCTCGAGGTACCGGTCGAGCACTTGGTCGCGCTCGACTTGGTGGTGACGCTCGGTATGGGGGTGACGAGCGAGGGGCTGCTGCGACGCGTGGTCCGTGTGGAGGCGATACGCGCCCCGGAAAACCGCCCAACGATCCGGTTGCTCGCGCTGCGCGAGACACTGCGCTCACCGCTCGCGGTGTATCCCTCTGTTTTCTTGGAGACCTTGCACGACCGCTTCGGTTTGCGGGTCGAGGTAGCCAGCCGCGAGCTCGCGCGACGGCAGCGGAGGATCGCGCGTTGGGTTGCGGAGGGACTCCGTGGGCGCGATGCCTTCCGGAACGCGCTCGCTGCAGAGCGCCGGCATTCGACAGAAGGAGTTGACGGGTTGCCGGCTCGGAGTAGTATTGAGGAAGCACTCCACCACGACGAGGTCGACTAACTGGGAACGACGATTGAGGAGCCAACATGGAGAGACCACGAACGCTAGGCGAGCTGCGCGAGAGCGGCTACCGCGTCCTTCCCGTTCGGGAAGAAATGCGCAAGAACCTCATCGCCAAGATTCAGGCAGGTGAACCGATTTTCCCTGGAATCATCGGGTACGAGGAGACGGTCATCCCACAGGTGGAGAACGCCATTTTGGCTGGGCAGGACATCATCTTCCTCGGTGAGCGCGGCCAGGCCAAGACGCGCATGGCGCGTCTGCTCGTCAACCTTTTGGACGAGGAGATTCCGATCGTCGCGGGCAGCGAGGTGAACGATAACCCGTTCGACCCCATCTCGAAGCACGCGCGGGATCTCATCGCGGAGATGGGCGACGAGACGCCGATCGCTTGGATCCGGCGCGAGGAGCGCTACGCCGAGAAGCTGGCGACACCGGACACGACGATCGCCGATCTGATCGGTGAGGTCGACCCGATCAAAGTGGCAGAGGGACGTTATCTCTCCGACGAGCTTACGATCCACTATGGCCTGATCCCGCGGACCAATCGCGGCATCTTCGTCATCAACGAGCTTCCCGACCTGGCGGAGCGGATCCAGGTGGGGTTGCTCAACATCATGGAAGAGCGTGACGTGCAGATCCGGGGCTATCGCGTGCGACTCCCGCTCGACGTCTTCGTCGTCGCCAGCGCCAATCCGGAGGACTACACGAATCGCGGGCGAATCATCACCCCCCTCAAGGATCGCTTCGGGGCGCAGATCCGGACCCATTACCCGCGGACTATCGAGCACGAAATCGCGATCATGGAGCAGGAGCGGACGCCGGTCGAGGTGCCCGGCATCACGGTGACGGTGCCGCAGTACATGCGCGAGATCGTCGCCGAGATCACGCACCTCGCCCGCCGGAGTCCGGATATCAGCCAGCGCTCCGGTGTCAGCGCGCGTATGTCGGTGGCCAATTACGAGACACTGATCAGCAATGCGGTCAAGCGGGCTCTGCGCTTGGGCGAGAAGCACGCGGTGCCGCGGATCAGCGACTTGCCGGCGCTCGTCGCCTCCACGCTCGGGAAGTTGGAGTTCGAGACGCTGGGCGAAGTGCAGGAGGATCGGATCATCGAGAAGTTGATCAACGGGGCAGTCGTGGCGACTTTCAATCGCTACTTCTCGGTGCGAGACTTCGACGATCTCATTCTCGCCTTCGAGAACGGCTTGACCGTGGAGGCCTCCGATCTGCAGCCAGCGATGCGGTATGTTCATCAGGTCGCCCATATCGAGAGTCTGCGGCGCGCCACGCAGCGGCTCGGTGCAACGGGGGACCCTGCGCTGGTCGCGGCAGCAGTCGAGTTCGTGCTCGAGGGACTGCACCTGAACCGGCGCGTGAACAAGGAGCGAGCCACCGGACACGGTGCGGCCCGCTACCGAAGCTGACGACGAGAGCGCCAGGAGGTGCACCGTGGCCGGTACGCCGAATCGTTTCCGCTACAGTCGCTGGGACGGGACCCAGGAGATCGCTGCCTTCACGGCCGAGGAGTTACTCGAGGCGATGGCCGATGACCTCCTGGCCGAAGGGGACGTCAACCGAGCGCTGCAACGACTCTTCCGTTGGGGAATGGATCGCCCCGATGGGCGGATGCCTGGATTCCGCGAACTCCTGGAACGGATTCGTCAGCAGCGCCAGCAGCTACTCCAGCGTTACGATCTCGGCTCGGTTCTCGACGACCTCAACCAGCGCTTGGACGAGGTGATCCAAACGGAGCGAGCCGGGATCGAGCGCCGCGTCCAGGAAGGACGCGAGCGGCTCGCTCGTGCTCGAGAGCGTGCTGTACCGGTGTCCGAGGCAGGAGAGGAAGGTCAGACGCAGTCGAACGAGGGGGAAACCGGGGACGATGCGCCGGCCGATCCGGCGCTGCAGCGCTTGTTGGAACGGATGGCTCAACAGAAGCTGGCCTTCCTGGATCAGCTGCCGGCCGATCCCGCGGGGCGCATCCGCGCGCTCAGCGACTACGAGTTCATGGACCCGGAAGCGCGTCGGAAGTTCCAGGAGCTTCTCGCCTCGCTGCAGCGGCAGGTACTCGAGCAGACATTCCAGGGACTGCAGCAGGCGATTCAGAACGTGACCCCTGAGGCGCTCCGCGAACTACGGCAGATGCTCCGGGATCTCAATGAGCTCTTGCGAGAGCACGCGCAGGGCGGTCAGCCCGATCTGGAGCGCTTCAAGCACCGCTGGGGACACTACTTCGGTCGCGATTTCAATAGTGTCGATGAACTGCTCGATCATCTGGCGCGCCAGATGGCAGCGGTCCAGAGCCTGCTCGATTCCCTGCCGCCTGAGATGCGGCAGCAGCTCGAGCAAGCGCTCGAAGCAGCGCTGCGCGATCCCGAACTGCAGCAGGAACTCCGCCAGCTCGGCCGGCTGCTTGGGCAACTCGTGCCTGAGAATCCCTATCGGCAGGCGCAGCTGTTCAGTGGGAGCGAGGAGCTCACGCTGAGCCAAGCGTTGCGGCTCATGGAGCAACTACGCGAGATGCAGGACATCGAGGAGCAGCTGGAGAGTGTCCGCGATTGGCGCGATCTCGGACGAGTCGACCTCGAGCGACTGCGCGAGCTGTACGGTGATGAGCTGGCCGCGCAGCTCGATGCGCTCCGTCAGATCACACGCCTTCTCGAGGAGGCAGGGTATATCCAGCGCACACGCCGAGGCTACGAGCTGACGCCGCGCGCGATCCGCCGGATCGGGCAAAAGGCTCTCCGTGAGATTTTCCAACATCTCAAGCGAAATCGCTTCGGCCAGCACCAGATCGAGCGGAGCGGTCGCGGCAGTGAGCCGCTGGAGGAGACCAAGGCGTACGAGTTCGGGGATCCGTTCCTCTTGCATCTGCCGCGGACGGTCATGAATGCGATCCAGCGGGAGGGGCCGGGGACACCGGTGCGGCTGCAGCCAGCGGACTTCGAGGTGTTCCGGACCGAAACAGTGACCCGGGCCGCGACCGTACTTATGGTCGACATGAGCCGGTCGATGCTCTACAACGGCTGCTTTCTGGCAGCCAAGAAGGTCGCTCTGGCGTTGGATAGCCTGATCCGCACCCAGTTTCCCCGCGATGTGCTGTACATTATCGGCTTTTCCTACTTGGCCTCGGTCCTCGAGCCGGAGGAACTTCCGCACATCACCTGGGACGAGTACAACTACGGGACGAACATGCAGCATGGCTTCATGCTGGCTCGACAGCTTCTGGCTCGGCACCGTGGGGGGACGCGGCAGATCATCTTGATCACCGACGGGGAACCGACGGCCTACTTCGATGGCGAGCAGGTGCGGTTTTCCTATCCGCCAACTTACCAGACCTTCCAAGAGACGCTGAAGGAGGTCGCTCGCTGCACGCGAGAGGAAATCGTCATCAACACGTTCATGTTGGAGCGGAGTCCTTATCTGGCGAGTTTCGTGAACGAGATGACGCGCATCAACAAAGGTCGTGCCTTCTTTGCGACGCCGGATCATCTCGGCGAGTACATCGTGATGGACTATGTGGCGAACAAGCGTTTTCGGTTGCGGTGAGGAAGAAGCATGCTGCGGAGACTGACGGGACGAGGCTCTGCATCGCCTTCCGCGCCGTCCGGCGAGGGAAGCGTGCCCCATGCGGAAGCTGAGGTCTTGCAGGCACACGCGACGAGTTCGACCGGTGAGACACTGGTCTACCGGTACGAGGACATTTTGCGGGCTGTCGGCCGCTTTATCGACGAGGAGCAGCTCACCGACGTGGTGATCGTGCAGACGGAGACGGGTGTCCTGGTGCGAGGCATGCGGCGACCCATTGCCGGGGCCCGTCTGGCCTCCACCTTCTGCGAGCGACTATTCAGCAAGGCAGAGATCGCGGTGATCCTGGAAGAAGGTCGCCGGCGACGGGGAACAGGCTCGAAGCTGTTCCAGTAGCCCTCAGGGCAGGATCGCTGTCCACTCCCACGTTCCAAACTTGGTCCGGACGAGTTCGCGGGCCTCTTCGATCTCTTCGGGAAGGAGCATGCCTTCCTCGAGGCCGTGTCGTTCAGCGAACGTGCGGATGAGGTGTTCCTGGATCACCTCCCGCGGCAGATCGGTCTGCTGCCGCAATGGGGCGACTCGCTTGGCTGCGCTCGGCACTCCTTTGTCGCTGAGTTTCTCGCGTCCGATGCGGATGACGCGCGGAACCTTTTCGGGATCGATATCGTAAGCCATGGTCGTGTGATGCAAGACGGCTCCATAGCGGCGGGCTTGCGCTGCACCGCCGATCTTGCCACGCGCTGAAGCGATGTCGTTGATCGGCTGGTACCAGGCATCGACGCCGAGCGCCCGCAACGCCTCGACAACCCACCGGTCGAGAAAGGCGTACGATTCCTGGAAAGACATCCCGGCGACCAGTTCCGGCGGCGCGTAGATCGAATAGGTGATCACTTTGCCGGGCTCGGTCAGCATGGCGCCGCCACCGGTGATGCGGCGGACGACCGTGATCCCGTATCGCTCGGCCTCGGCGAAATCGACCTCGTTGCGGAGCGACTGGAAGCGACCGATCACGACCGCGGGGGCAGTCCATTCCCAGAAGCGGAGCGTGGGAGGGCGCTCGCCAGCTCCGACTCGACGTGTCAGCACCTCGTCGAGTGCCATCTGCAGCGCTGGATCGAACGCTTCTCCAGCGATCAACTGCCAGCGGTACCGCTTCCAGCGTTCCAGCTCGGTCATTCGATCGCCCTCCGGGTCGCTCGTGCGACGGCTTCGGGAGAGAAGCCGAGCAGTTCCAGGCCGTCACCGAAGCGTTCGAGTGCACGCTGGATCCGCTGGGCCAGTTCCTCCTCGCTGGCATCGACCGGTGCGTCCTCCAGCGCCTGCGCGATCGCATCGAGCGCTTCGGGCGGCTCCAGGAAGAAATCACCCGTCACCTGCACGTGGTGCAGTCGCCCACCGATCACCTCGCAGTCGACTTGCACGAGCTTGCCACCAGGTGTCTTGTACTCGCCGTGGCGCATCGGGCGCTCCTGGCTACCGATTCGGGGCAGCGCTGCCCGACCTTCAAGTGTACGCGAGACACGCGGGACCGGGGCAGGAGCCGAGAGGTCGACACGACAGTCATGATTTCGAGACGGAGCGTTGCCGAATCAGATCTTGACGTGCTCTATCTCCTGTACGAAAATGGCTTCGGAGTTCCGGAGAAGAGAGCCGAAGGAGGAAAAGATGGTGCAGGCTGGTGTGATCGAGCGTGCTCTCGGTGCGGCGCGGTTGGATGCGGAGGCCTACGAGAGTGTCGAGCGTGACGAGGCAGCGACTGGTACCGCGCTCGCCATCGTGGTCCTCTCAGCGATCGCGAGCGGGATCGGAAATCTACGGGATGCGGGCATCCTCGGACTCATCGGTGGGGTGATCTTTGGCGTGATCGGGTTCATCCTGTACGCGGGGATCGCTTATTTGATCGGGGGTAAGCTTTTCGCGACGAGCGAAACGCGCGTGACACTTGGCCAGCTCCTGCGCACGCTCGGCTTTGCCCAGGCGCCGGGTGTCCTCTACGTCCTCGGCCTCCTACCCGGGGTGGGTGGCTTGATCCGTTTTGTCATCGGCATTTGGATCCTGGTCGCGAGCATCATCGCGATTCGTCAGGCCTGCGACTTCTCGACTGGCCGTGCGATCCTGACGGCGTTCGTTTCCTGGATCGCGTACTTCCTCTTCGTGGTGGTGCCAGCCGCGATTCTCGGCGCGCTCTTCGGTGCGCTGACCTGATGCGAGCGCCTCTGGAAGGTCGGCGCATCTGTCTTGGACTACCCGGGAAGAGCGCGTGGGCTGGACCGGGCGTAGCAGTTCGCTCGGTCCAGCCCACGCAGCGGGTCTCTCACCCGGTTCAGCGTGTCAGAGCGAGACTTCCATAGGTTTCCGGTCGGCGATTGGCCAGCGACGGTAGCTGGGCTCGTACTTCGCGGAGATAGGCGAAGTCCAGCGTCGTGACAACCACACCGACACGATTGATCGCCTCGGCGATGACGGTTCCCCAGGGGTCGGCGACGAGGGAGTGGCCATAGCACTGTTGCCCTGGATCGTGTGGGCCGATCTGCGCTGGGGCCGCAACGTAGCACTGGTTCTCGATCGCTCGCGCGCGTAGCAGGGTGTGCCAGTGGTCCTTACCGGTGTAAAGCGTGAAAGCGGCAGGGACGAGGATCAGTTCGGCTCCGTCGAGTGCGAGCAGGCGATAGAGTTCGGGGAAGCGCAGGTCGTAGCAGATGGTCAGCCCGACTACGTGCCCAGCGACTTCGGCCGTTACCACCCGGTCACCGGGCAAGATGGTCGCCGACTCGTTGCTGGTCACGTTACCGGTGAGATCGACGTCGAAGAGATGGATCTTGCGGTAACTGGCGATGATCTCGCCGTCGGGCGCGAAAAGAACACTCGTGTTGTAGTACTTGCCGGGGATGGCCGAGCGCTCGAGGATCGAGCCGCCCAGCAGATAGATGCCGTAGCGACGGGCGAGCGCTGCGAACCGCTCGGTGGTCGGACCGGGAATCGGCTCGGCGTTCGCTTCGTGGAGTTCGCGGGGTCCGAGAAAGTTGACGTACTCGGGCAGAGCGACGAGTTCGGCCCCTTGCCTGGCCGCTTCTTCGATCAGCCGTTCAGCGACGGCGAGGTTCTCGCTCTTGTCCGAGCGGGAGTTCATCTGGACCAGACCGATCCGGAGAAGGTCGCTCATGGCGGTCTCCTCTCTGCTTCGTCGAGCGATCCACTCGCCGCATTGTACTGCGGAAACACGGTACCTGTGCAGTGCACAGGAGGACGGTCGCTGACTCGCTCACGGCACGGTCGTGTGCGAAAACGAGCATCGCTGCAAAAGGTCGGGAATCGGGCGCGACGTTGGCCGCTGTTGGCAGGTGACGTGAACAACTGATCGGGTTCTATCGCACCTTCTGGAGACTTGACAACTCTCTCTCTCTGCTACCGTGAGTGTGGCAAGTCGACCAGCTACGGAAAGGATCGCCTCATGCGACATGCTCGGCAGGCTTTGTTCCTTGCGCTCGTCGCCGTGCTGGTGACCGTCACTGGAGCGAAGGCGCTCGATGCCGATTCCCCCGAGTATGCCCTGCGCGATGCAGCCGGGAACAATTTTCGCTTGATTGCCCGCGTCCCCGTACAGCGACCACATTCTCGTCCAGTCGTTCGGTTTGCGGGTCAACGTCATGACAGTCGGCCATCGTGCGGTCTGTGAAGACTATCGCTGGACGCGCTCGGCGCCAGCCCCGTACAACGGGCGGTTCTGGGACAACGGGGCGCCGTTTCCTCTGTACTACTGGAATACGCCGCAGTGGACGTACGAAGCCTTCGGACAGCGCATGTACTGGGGTGGACCGAACACGCCTGTCTGGATCGAGCACATGACGAGTGGTGAGGATATCTGTGGCAGTTTGGCAGGCCTCTTGCGGGCAGCAGGTATCAAGTCGTACCGGTTTCCGACGTACTGGTACTGGCAGGCGATGACCCGATAGGAGGTGCGCCATGCATCGGGGCGGATGGAGGCAGCGTGCAGCAGGGCGGTGGAGCGCCGCCGCGATGGCGATGCTTCTCGCCGTACCGCTCGTGCTCGGGTGCGGTCCAGCTGAGAGTCCTCGCGCGACCGGGTTGCCGGTCGAAACGCGAGCGAGCGGCATCCGCATTCGCTTGACCGACGTGCAGGCGCGGCTCATCGGCACCGTCTTGCGCCTGGAGCTGCGACGTGAAATGGCCACGCGGCCCAGCGAGACGTTCCTCCCGATCACCGCCGAGATGCTGGACGTGACCGGATTCGTCGGTGACGAGCGTCTCTGGGGAAGTCTCGTGAGCTATCCGGAACGGGACGGCTGGCTTCCGGTCGACCTGCTCGTGGGCTACCGGCCTGCCGAGCCTGGAGAGGCCACCGTCACGATCGAATGGCTGTTGGTGGCACCAGAATCGGGGTTCAACGGTAGCCCGCGCCGGATCGAGGGTCCCTGGACCTTTGTTCTCCCGAAAAGCGTCTTCGATCGAGCGGCTGTAGCGCCGACCGTGTTTGCGGTGGAGCGCGAGATAGCGACTGACCACCCTGACCTGCGGATCGTGCTGCACCGTCTTTTGTCCAGCCAAGCCGGCACCGGCATTGTCTACCGGCTCGAGACCGGAAAGCTGGGCCCTTCGAATGTCCTCGAAAATGGCCTACGGGTGCGCTTGTCCAACGGGGGACTGATGGAAGCCTCGGGTGAATGGCCACTGCCCGACGGGTCACGCGTGGCGGAGTTCCCGCCGCTGGGCGAGCAGACACGGGCGTTCGCGGTCGAGTGGTACCCTTGGGTCGTCGCGCACCCCGAACCGGTTCGGATCGAATTGGACTTGAGCCCACTCTGGGCAGTGCCAGAGGGGGCGATCGTCCCGCTCGGGACGGCGTTCGAGTTGGGCGGGGAGCCACTCACGGTGACGAGCGTGCAGCGCCGGGGCGATGAGATGGTGCTGGTCGTGCGGAACCAGCTCGACCCGGAAGCGCGCCGGCGACTTCTCGTCGGACCGGTCTGGGAGGGCATCGTTCTCCGAGCGGACACGGGCAAGGTCTATCGCAACATCGGTGGGAGTACAGGATTGGAACGGGACGAGAGAGGCGGTGTCTTCGCCGGAGCTTCGACACTCGAGTTCGAGCTTCCACCGGTGGGCACGCAGCGCGTGTGGCTCGAAGTTCCGGTCACTGGACGGCTCGTCCGTGCCCCGGCGGTAACACTCGCCCTGGACGAGTGAGGAACGGTGAACGAGAGGTGTGGTTGCGAGCGCCGGCATTCCCGGCAACGTGGAAGCGATCGTGATCCCGGTGTTCCCGGGTCGATCGCTTCCCCCGCTCGCTGACAACGAGCGAGTCGTGCAGCCGGTCAGGTTGGCGAGCGACACAGGCCACTGAACCTTCTCAGGCGGTCGGCAGGCTGGTGCTGCTGCCTTTACTGGAGTTCGGCCCTACCATCCCGAACGGCTTTTCCCATAGCGCGTGGTAGCCACCGAGAGCTTCCAGAGATGTTGCGTCTATCTTGGAAGCCAAAGTCGCACGTGTACCTTTCTCTCCTGCTTCTTCTGACCGTCCAGTGAAGAGAAACACGTTCCATTTCTTTTCCGCAGTACTCCCGATGGGGGCACTCGCTCACGTGCCAGTGATCGACGGAGCCGGGCCGTTGAGAGGGAGCAGGTATCCATCTGGACGGATAGCATGCACGTTCCACGTGCGTTCGGGGCGGCAGACCTGTACCATAGCCAGCTGTGCTACCGTGGGTCAGGTTCTGGGGAGTATGTCGTCACAGCGAGGGAGCGGGCATGGTTCGGGTCGGTGTCGATACCGGTGGGACCTTTACCGACTTCGTCGTCCTGGAGGACACTGGTTTTCGTCTCCACAAGGAACCGTCGACTCCGGACGACCCGGCGCGAGCGATCGTGCGTGGACTCGAGCGTCTCGGCGTCCTTTCTGCGTTGCGCGAACTCCTGCACGGTTCGACGGTAGCAACGAACGCAATCCTGGAACGGAAGGGAACCCGTACCGCGCTGGTGACGACAGCGGGATTCCGCGACGTGCTGGAGATCGGCCGACAGAACCGGCCACGGCTCTACGATCTGCGGCAGACGAAACCCCCGCCGTTGGTTCCGCGGGCGCTCCGTTTCGAAGTGCGCGAGCGCCTGGACGAGCGCGGTGGCGTGCTCGTGCCGCTGGTTGACGACGACCTGCACAGCGTGGTGGCAGAACTCCGAGTGGCAGGCGTGGAGTCGGTCGCGGTCTGTCTTCTCTTCAGCTTCGTCAATCCCGAGCATGAGAAGCGGGTTGCGGAGTTCCTGCGCGCACGAGGGTTCCTCGTTTCGGCATCTCACGAGATCTCGCCGGAATATCGCGAGTACGAGCGAACGTCGACGACGGTGCTGAATGCGTTCGTTGCCCCCGTAATGGGACGGTATCTCGAGCGGCTGGCGGCGAGTCTTCCCGCCGGCTGTGCGCTCGACATCATGCAATCGAATGGCGGACTGGTGAGCGCGGCGGTGGCTGGGCGAGAGGCGGTCCGCACCATTCTGTCCGGACCGGCGGCCGGAGCGATCGGGGCACGCGCCGTCGCTGCCCGGTCCGGGTTCTCGCGCGTCATCAGCTTCGACATGGGTGGAACCTCCACCGATGTCTGCATGATCGATGGGACGCCCAGCGAACGCAGCGAAGGCGAAATCGCTGGTCACCCCGTTCGGGTCCCGATGCTGGACATTCACACGGTCGGTGCCGGGGGTGGTTCGATCGCGTGGTTCGATACCGGTGGTGTGCTGCGGGTCGGACCGCAGTCGGCGGGAGCAGTACCGGGGCCAGCGGCGTACGGGCGGGGTGGGAGCGAACCAACGGTCACTGATGCGGCTGTCGTCCTCGGGTGGCTGCTTCCGGATGCCTTTCTGGGTGGGGAGATGCGGCTCGAGGTGGATCGAGCGCGGGATGCAATTGGTCGAGTGGCGCGCGTGCTGGGCGCGCGGCTCGAGGAGGCGGCCTGGGGAATCCTGGAGGTGGCGCAGGCGAAGATGGTAGGAGCGATCCGGGTGATCACGGTCGAGCGCGGGAAGGATCCGCGGGAATACGGGTTGGTGGGGTTCGGTGGAGCGGGGCCGATGGTGGCGTGCCTGCTCGCCTCTGCACTACATATCCCATATGTGCTCATTCCGCCGCATCCCGGCACGCTCTCCGCTCTCGGTCTGCTGACAGCTGACCGACTGCGTGACTACACGCGGAGTCTGATGCTGGAGGTGAGCGAGCCTGCTGCGACGTCGGCCGTCAGCCAGGCCTTCGCCGCACTCGAGGCCGAGGCACTGCGTGATGCTGCTGCCGACAGAACCACGCCCGACCAGCTGCTGTTCCACCGTGCCCTCGATATGCGATATGCGAGGCAGTCGTACGAGCTGACGATTCCCTACCAGTCTTCGCTGGCCGAGACCGTGCGCACCTTTCATGCCGCGCATCAGGATCGCTATGGCTATGCCATGCCCGGTGAACCGGTGATGGTCGTTTCGGCGCGCCTGCGGGCCAGTTCGCCGAGCCCAGCCGAACTTCCACCACCAGAACCCATTACCGAACTTTGGGAACCTATCGCGATCGATGAGCGGGTCGTCTTTTTCGGTACCGGCGATCGCGTCGCGCCGCATCGCGTGCCGCATTACCGGCGAGAAGAACTCGGCCCCGGAGCACTGCTCGTCGGTCCGGCACTGGTGACGCAATACGACAGCACGATCGTGATCCCACCTGGTTGGCGGGGATTTGTCGACGGCGGAGCTTCGATCGTCCTCCGCCAGCGGGGTGGTGGGGTGGACCTGCTCACTGGGAAGCACCACGACTCGGAGGCCGGACGATGAGCGGTGAAGCACGCGTCGATCCGATCTCGCTCGCTGTCTTCGCGGCCGCGGTCAGTGCCATCGCCGAGGAGATGGGAGCCGCGCTGCAGCGCTCGAGTTACTCGCCGAACATCAAGGAGCGGCTCGATTTTTCCTGCGCCATCTTCGATCCAGCTGGACAGATGCTCGCGCAGGCGGCCCACATACCGGCACACCTCGGCTCGATGCCTGACTCGGTGCGTGCGGTCATCGAGCACTGCGCTCCCTTCGCGCCCGGCGACGTCGTCGTCCTGAATGATCCCTATCTGGGAGGGAATCATCTCCCGGATATCACTATGGTCACCCCGGTCTTTCTCGACGACAGCGGCAGCGTACTGCTCGGCTATGTGGCCAATCGTGCGCATCACGCCGATGTCGGCGGTATCAGTCCAGGATCGATGCCGATCGCGACCGAGCTGTACCAGGAGGGGATCATCATTCCGCCGATCAAGCTGTGGCAGCGTGGTCAGTTGAATGAGGCAGCGCTCGCTCTCATCTTGCGCAACGTGCGCACTCCGGAAGAGCGTCGTGGTGACCTGCTCGCCCAGTACGCCGCGAATCGTACCGGTGTCCGACGGGTGCGCGAGCTGGTCGCTCGTTATGGATTCGCGTCGTACCAGGCGCTCTCGGCGGCACTCCTCGACTACGGAGAGCGCCTGGCCCGAGCCGCCATCTGCCAGATCCCTCCCGGTTCGTACTCTTTCACCGACTATTTGGACGACGACGGTGTGAGCGAAGAACCCGTCGCGATCACCGCGACGATTACCGTCGATGGCGAGGTGCTGGAGGTCGATTTCACCGGAACGTCCTCCGAGCGACCCGGGAGCATCAATACGGTCGAGACCGTCACCAAGTCAGCCGTGTATTATGTGTTGCGTTGCCTGATGCCGGAGGATGCGCCGATGAACCACGGCGTCTTCCGGGCGGTGCGGGTGATCGCACCGGTGGGTACGGTGGTCAACGCCCGACCGCAGCGGGCAGTCGCCGGAGGCAACGTGGAGACGTCACAACGGATCGTCGATGTCCTGTTCGGCGCACTGGCGACGGCGTTGCCCGATGTCATCCCCGCGGCGAGCCAGGGTACGATGAACAACCTCACCATCGGCGGTCGGGATCCGCGCACTGGTACACCATTCGCCTACTACGAGACGATGGGCGGGGGGATGGGAGCACGTCCAGGACTGGATGGACTGTCCGGTGTTCACGTCCATATGAGCAACACCCGCAATACGCCGGTGGAGGCCCTGGAATACGCTTATCCCTTGCGTGTCGTGCGGTATAGCATGCGTGACGGTTCCGGGGGGCGCGGTGCCGCCCGGGGCGGAGATGGACTCGTCCGCGAACTCGAGTTCCTGACGAGCGCCGAGGTGACGTTGCTGACCGAGCGTCGGCGTTTTGCGCCCTGGGGATTACAGGGTGGCGAGCCGGGTGCGACCGGACGGAATCTGTTGATCACGCACCTGCCGGACGGTCGCGAGCAGGAAGTTCCTCTCCGAGGGAAGCAGCGCCTGACGGTCCGTCCGGGGGATCGTCTCCGCATCGAAACGCCCGGGGGCGGTGGCTGGGGCACCCCGCACTGATCAGGTGCGCTCGCCGTCCGGGGAAGTCTCCCAGTTCGTCTCTCCCGTGTGACCTCACCACCGTCGTTCTCGCTCGGGCGGGATCGGTCGTGTCTGCTCGACCGTGGTTCTCCCTGTCTGCCTGTGCCCGAGCGGCGCTTCTCGCAACCTAGGAAATGCGCACATACCTCTCTCCCGACCGGACCGGCCGATTTAGGACCGGAGTCATCTCCCCACAGCGTGCTCCACTCAGGTACACCGAGTACGGGGGCGGTAAGCAGGCGCCGAGGGGCGGGGAGGGACTGGCAACGAGAGGGGACGGCGAGGATGCTCAGTGGGGCACGCTACACCGGTGAGCCGGCACCGCAACGGCCGCCCGCCTGCCCGTACTTCCGCTTGCTCGTCGATCCGGAGGCCCATGCGCTCTCGCTCGGCGAGCAGCGGGTGTGCGCAGCCGATCATCGGCCACTCACCGATCTCGCCTGGCAAGCATCGTATTGTCTCGGTTCGTTCGATCAGTGTCCACGCCTGCGCCTCGCGCGTGGTGAGCCGGACCCACAACCGGGTTCGTATCTGCTCGATCTCCTCGCTTCGCAGCGAGCCTGGACTCCAGTTGGGATAGGCAGTGTGGGGCCAACTGGGGGAACGGCTCCCGCAGCGGGCGCATCATTGGTGGGCTCCCGGACGGGGCCGACTGTGGCCCTGCGGCAGCGACTGATCGAACTCACCCGTCGACCCTTGGCGGTGGCCGTGCTCACCACCGCACTGCTCGGTGGCTTGTGGGCTGGCATCGCCCTCGCCAACTCGCTGGTGACGAACCGACCGGCTGTCGATGCTGGGCAGAGGACGGTCACCAGCGCTCCAGCTTTTACGCTCCGGACCGATCGGCCGGCGCCGACGCCGACTCCATTACCAGCTCCGGCTCAATTGCCCGGGCTGCCTGTGCTCTCGGCGAGCCGGGCCAGCACGCCGACGCCAACACCGGTTCCGCGTCCTTCGCCGACTGTCACCCCGACCCACGAGCCGATGCCGACGCCTTCTCCTGCACTCGCATCGACTCCCTCACCGGCAGTTGTCGCCCCGAATGCACCAGTCGTTCCGCCGCGGACAAGCCCGCCATCGGTGACTCCAACCCCCGTTCCGCATCCGGAACCGACGCCGGAAGCGACGCCGACGGTGTGGCCCTGGCCGTCAGTCAGTCCGCCGGTCGCGGCTACTCCGGTGCTGACGGCGACGCCGTCGCCCAGCCCGTCGCCGACCCCCGATCCTTGGCGAGATTTACCGCCGATGGCCCGTATGGGGCAGCCGGTGCCGGTCGCGAGTATCGGTGGCGTCCTCGGAACGCTCACACCGTATGCCTTCGCTGGGAACAATCTGGCGGGAGCGGCACTGGCAGATTCCGATGCTGTCGCGCACCTTTCCCTTCCAGCGACTGCCGCTGTTCTCTACGGAACGCAAAGCGGTGCCTCGCAAGGCCGCATCTGGTTGAATCCGTCCAGTTCGGTGCAGCGACTCGTGCTGGTCGCCGAAGGGATGACCAATCCAGGATCGCTCGCGCCGGTCCTGCGCATCGGCATCAATGGCTTGACGGTCTGGGAAGGTGTGAGCCCCTTCCCGCATGGCGAGTGGGGAACCTTCGCCTGGATGATCGACAAATCCCAGCTCCTCGCCGGTTCGCAATTGACGATCTCGCTTTCACTCGCCACTCCGGGAGACTACGGTACCGAACCGTGGGTGGCTCTCGCGACTGTCACCGTGTACGTCGACTCCTGAGGGAGCTACGGGCGTACGGTCAGCTCAACCAGCGAGCGAGCGCGGAGACGAATGGACCCAGCACGAGCGCGGGCAGGAACGAGGCCACGCGTACTCGCCCCAAGCCGAGCAAGTTGATGGCGATCCCGATCATCATGACGCCGCCGACGCCGGTCACCAGGAGGATGCGAGGGTCGTTGGCCGGATCAGGGAGCATTTGGGCCAGGGCACCAGCGGCGAGCGAGACGCCTCCCTGATACAGGAGGATCACAAGGATGGAGAACCCGACGCCGACCCCATAAGCACTGGCGAGTGCGACACTGGAGATCCCATCCAAAGTCGCCTTGATGACCAGCAGTGTCGCGTCACCGGTCAGGCCATTGTTGAGCGAGCCGATCAGCGTCATCGGTCCCACGCAGAAGAGCAGGCTCGCGGCAACGAATCCTTCGGTGAACGAACCGCCACCACCCACACGTCGTTTGATCCAGTTTCCCAGCGTTTCGAGCCCCTCCTCGACGCGCCACCACTCGCCGAGCAGTCCACCCAGCACGAGTGTCACCAGTCCGAGTACGACTCCATCGAAACGCCCGACCGTTGCCTTTCCGAGACTCCCTGCCATGGAGAGCGCGATGAAGACGGTCGTGAGGCCGACACCTTGGACAGCGATTCGTTGCATTCGTTCCGGCAAGCGACCGTGGAGAAGGAGACCGAAAGCGGTTCCGACTGCGACTGTCGTGGCGTTGATCCATGTGCCGCTGGTGCGTGACCAGAAATCCACGAACTCCATCACCGCCCCATTCTGTTGACCGTACTAACCCTCTTCTTTGCGCTTCAGTGATCTGCCACTCCCTGCCGTGCGATACCGGCAGGGTGAGTAGAGTGGCTGCTCGCCTGGAGCCAGAGCCTATCGCACCGGACCGCCTCATGGTAGTGTCAGCCGCGACGGCCGAAAGGGAGGATGCGCAGCGATGACCGACGCACACGATGCGATCGCTCGCTATCGAAAAAATCTCCAGGACGAGATCGACAGCGCCGCGTTGTATCGAGGCCTTGCTGAAGCTGAGCGATCGCCGGAACTCCGGGAGGTCTTTCTGCGACTGGCCGCCATGGAGGAGGAGCACGCCCGATTTTGGGAACAGCAACTCCGCGAACTCGGTGTGCCGGTTCCCCAGCTCCGCCCAGGCTGGCGCACGCGTGTCCTCATCGCGCTCGCACGGCATTTGGGAGCAGCGCTGGTCCTCCCGACGGTCACTGCACGGGAATGGGCTGACCAAGCTAAGTACGATGCGCAACCCGAGGCTGCGGTAACTGCGCTGCCGGCGACCGAGCATCAGCATGCGCGCTTGCTCCAGTTGATCGGGCGCGAACGGCCGAGCGGCCTCCCCGGGAGCTCGCTGGCCATCTTGGAAGGCCGTCACCGTGCTGTCGGAGGAAACGCGCTGCGCGCTGCTGTGCTCGGTGCGAACGACGGACTCGTGTCCAACTTGAGTCTCGTCATGGGGGTGGCCGGTGCTGACCTGGCTCCCAAGGCGATCCTGCTGACCGGAATCGCTGGTCTCTTGGCTGGCTCGCTTTCCATGGCGATGGGCGAGTGGCTTTCCGTGCAGAGTGCGCGGGAACTCTTCGAGCATCAGATCCGGATCGAGCGGGAGGAACTCATCGCGTTTCCGGAGGAAGAGCGCGAGGAACTCGAACTCATTTACCGTGCGAAGGGAGTACCGGCTGACACGGCACAGGAACTCGCCGATCGCCTGATCCGCGAGGGTGCACCCGCACTCGAGACGCTCGTCCGGGAGGAACTGGCGATCGACCCCGAGGAGCTGGGCGGTTCGGCTTGGGAAGCCGCAATCGCGTCCTTCCTGCTCTTCTCGATCGGAGCCATCGTCCCCGTCCTGCCGTACATCGCCTGGGGCGGGATACCGGCAGCAGTAGCGAGCGTCGTGTTGAGTGGACTGGCCCTGTTTCTCCTCGGAGCTGGCATCACGGTCATCACCGGTCGCAGCGCACTTCGCTCCGGGTTGCGGCAGGTGCTGATCGGGCTGGCAGCTGCGGCGATCACCTTCGGCGTCGGGCGACTCTTCGGCGTCGCCCTCGCTGGGTGACCAGCACGCGCCCGGGCATAAGAGGCTGCCCGGGCGCACAGGGTGGGTCAAGCTGGCCGGATGTTTTGATTGAGGCGGAAGAGGTTGTTCGGATCGTACCGTCGCTTGGTTTGGCTCAAACGCTCGTAATTCGGGCCGTAGGCAGCACGCACGCGTTCGTTCCCCTCGTCACCGAGTTCGTTGACGTAGACGGCCTTCGGCAGAGCAGGCAAAGCGCTCCAGGCTCGTTCGATCCAGGTCCGGTTCGCATCGTCGTCGGTCGGGTCACGCCAGATCGCCAGGGCGGTCACAGCCCAGGGGCGGTTGCGATGCGCGAACGCTGTGGCTTCCATTGGAATGGCAGTGACTGCGCCACTGAGGCGAACGAACAGGACGAGACTCTGCGGCGACGATGCCTCCGCGTAGGCAGTGGCCAGTGGTTCGATGACGAGCGGATCGAGCGTGTCGAGGAAGTTGCCGCGACCGTAGTAGCGGAGCCCCGGCGCCGCAACCTGGTCCAGCATGCGTTGCAGCGCGGTGTAAGGTACCCGTACGGTCTCCTCGAAGACAGGAGTTCCGAGCCCGTGGAACGGTGCGAAACTCTGCGCTGTCAGCTCGCTGGATGCCGTCGACACGAGCGTCAGTGCAGCGACCGGCATGCCTTCCGGTGTCGTCAGGAAGGCGAAGGTCGCCGAAAGACTCGGTGGGCTCGCTTCCAGAAGCTTCTCGGCTTCCGGGAAGACCTGTGCGGCAACTTCGACCGGGAAAGCCAACTGGTAGACGGAGACCTCCGGTCCGACCGGGTGCAGCCGGTAGGTGAAAGAAGTCGCAACACCGAAGTTTCCGCCGCCACCGCGGATCGCCCAGTAGAGATCGACGTCAGCGTCCGGTGCTGCACGCCGGAGCGTGCCATCAGCCGTGACGATGTCGGCACTGACGAGGTGATCGATCGTCAAGCCCACTTGCCGTGCCAACCACCCCATCCCGCCGCCGAGCGTGAGACCAGCAATACCGGTGTGTGAAATCTGCCCTCCGGTCACTGCGAGACCGTGCTGCTGTGTCGCCGCGTCCAGGTCCGCCCAGCGGAGTCCAGGGCTGGCCATCGCGAGGCGCCGAGCGGGATCGACACGGAGATGCCTCATCGGAGCGAGATCGAGCACGATTCCACCGTCGCACGTCGAGTGACCAGCGAAACTGTGACCGCCGCCCCGCACAGCCAGTACTATCTCGTGCTGCTGAGCGAACGCTATCACCTGCTGGACGTCCTCGATCGTCTGGGCGGAGACGATCAACGCGGGGTGACGATCGATCGTCCCGTTCCAGACGGCACGAGCCTCGTCGTAGCCGGCATCACCAGGAGTACGGACATTACCCTGGAGAGCCATACGAAACGCTTTGAGAGCACTGGGATCGAGTGCCCGTTCTTCACCGTGCCAGGTACGGAACATGTTTCGGTGGGACATACAGCACCTCCTGTGCGATGCAGCTGGTGTAGGCCACCGGTGCGACTCCGCACGCCCACGTTCGGGCGGCTCATCGGAGTGGACCACACCCTGCCCACCGAATCCTGGCCAGTGGCGATTCAGCGTGTGTTCATTCGCGGAGCGGAACGTGCAGGCGAGGCCGTTCCTCGTACGTCTCCATGTCGATCGTCTGGACGACGTACGTCGCCTCCGGCGACGTCGATGCCGCACTAACGTTGCCGTCACGATCCATCGCGACGATGTTCATGACGGTATCGGCCTCGGCATAGGGATCGTCCAGGGCGCGGAGATCCAGCATCGCCTGGCGGAGTGCATCCTCGAGGGTGAAACCGAACCGCAGGTACATGACGACGCTGTGCGCGGTCGCACAGCGGATCGCCATCTCTCCACGTCCGGTACAGGCTGCTGCTCCGTACCGGTTGTCCGCGTAGTTACCGGCACCGATGATCGGCGAGTCGCCCAGACGCCCCGGCCACTTGAAACCCCATCCGCTCGTCGAGACCGCACACGCGATGTTGCCAGCGAGGTCGCGCACGATCACGTTGGTCGTACCGAAGAGCTCGCGGTGAAGTAACTCGCGCCATCGCTGGACGACCGACATGTAGAGCTGGTACCGGTCTTCGTAGACATTGTGCTCCGTCCTCCGCTCCCCATGGATCACGGCCCGCCAAATCGCCTCAGCCTCCGGTGTGAGGAGATTCGCGGGCTGGAACCCATGGGTGCGCGCGAAGAGTTCGGCGCCCTCACCGACGAGCATGACATGCGGCGTACACTCCATGATCCGGCGGGCGACTTCGATCGGGTGCGGGTAATGCTTGAGTGCGCCGACTGCGCCAGCAGCGAGCGTCCGTCCGTCCATGACACTGGCATCGAGTTCGACTTCGCCGAGGATATTCGGGATACCACCAGTTCCGACTCCCTGGTCGCGAAGGTCGTCCTCGACGGCTTTCACCGCAGCGATCGCTGCCTCGAGGGCACTGCCGCCACCCCGCAAAATCTCGATAGCTCGCGGGAACCCGACCGCAGCGTTGCGGCTGCCGACGACGATACCGCGGATCTCCTTCGGCATCTTACCCCCTCAGCGTTCCGTTCCAGTCGCCCCGTGGGCTGCGCGCTCGAACTCGTCACGCCACCAGCGGAGATACAGCACGCCATCATCAGCGCTGCTCACGACGTCGACCGGGATGTCGAGATCGTGCGGTGGAAGGCCGTACCGGACGCGGACGTGGAGGAGCCTGCCGCCGGGAATCTCGGCACAGAGGTCGTGCAGGTGCGCGACTCGTTCTCCCTCAGCCGTGATGACCGCGGCGCCACGGTGGAGCACCGCGTTGGCCTGGTCGATGGTCCGCACGATCTCGCCGAGTTCGATCACCTCGGGAGATGGCGGCGGTGGCTCATAGAGGGAGGCTGGTGGCAGCCAACCGGGAATGAAGAAGGGGCTCGCACGTTCTCCGGTCAGCTGCCAGGCTGCTTGGCCCGTGTAGAGTTCGCGGTGAAACTCCGGGAGCTGATCGAGTTCGCGGCTTGTGTAGCGAAGGATCAGGCGCGTGCCGGTTTCCTCCCGAGCGATCGCATCGAGCGGTACGACGAGACTATGCCGGAGAATCAGCCCGCGCCGGATAACCAGCGCGTTGACCCGCAGTCGCTGCGGATCGATGAGGAACCACTCGACTGTGCCAGCTTCCTGTCCGTCACGAGTCCAGAGCCGATCACCGAAGCAGACGCGCATGCTCTCCCTCCCCGCTCCGCCGATGTGCTGCCCATTCTAGCGGGGATCACGCTGGCGGAGAAGGGGGACGCACGCGGAGAGCGCCCGCGAGCATCGCTGAGGCGAGACAGCGCGCGTGCATCTGAGGAGTCCAGCGAGTCACCGGATCGCTTGTTCGCGGAGAAGATCCCTTGAGAAGACCGATCCGGGCGAGGCGGCCGTCACGGGGATGCCGTCAGCGTCTCCTTTTTGGGCATGACTCGAGAGGAGCGGAGGCCGCTGGAGGGCATGGTGAGCTGGATGCATGCCGGACGAGGCTCCGCGAGTTCGTGGCGTGCTGATCGCTGCGGGACAGGCGTGGAAAGTGTACGATTGGAGCGCAGCACGTCAGGTCAAGCGAGCAGGTGACAGGTGAAAACCCATGCAGCGGTTGCGACGGTTCGCTCCGTGGTTGTACGAGGGTGGCATGGCCGCCTTGGCGATCATCGCCGTCTGGCTGCTGACGCTTCCATCGACGCCGGCAGTGGAAAGGGCGAGCCAGGCGATCTGGGTGGTCTTCGTTGCTGATTACGCCTGGCGTCTCGCTCGAGCGCGCGATCGGCGACGTTTCGTGCGGGAGCACGTGATCGAGCTGGTCGCGATCCTGCCGTGGGACTGGTTCCGGATCGCGCGCGTTCTGCGGTTGGTGCGGCTGCTCCGGGCGGGCATCTGGTTCTGGCGCGCGACCCAGGAGCTGCGCGCCATTGCCCGCCAGAACGGGCTCGGCTACGTCCTCGTGACGGCGAGCGCGTTGGTGGTGCTGGGTGGCCTCGTCCTGCGTCTGGTCGAGCCTGGTATCCAGAGTTATGGAGAGGCGCTTTGGTGGGCGATCGTGACGGTCACGACGGTCGGCTACGGGGACATCGCGCCCCGCACGCCGGCTGGTCGAGTGGTCGCCGTCGTGCTGATGCTGGTCGGGATCGGTGTGATCGGGATGTTGACGAGCAGTCTCGCCAGTTACTTTCTCGGGGCACACCAGCGAGCTGGACATCCCACGATCGAGCATATCCGCGAGTGGCTGGCTGACTGGGAGAAGATGAGTCGAACCGAGCGTCGCCAGCTCGCTGCGTTGCTGTGGATTTTGGCTGACGAGAACGACCTGCCGCCCGAGCTCGCACGGTCAGCGGAAATCGTGCGAGAGGGTGCGGACGCGAGTCGGTTGCCCGCTGAGCGGCCGGCCGAGCGGACGCACTTCCTCAGCGACCAGGCTCGCTAATGCTCCCTCGCGTTCGACGCGCCCGTCGATCACCAGCACCGGTTGCCGACGAAGCAGTGCGCGGTGCTGTTCGCGCACGGGGGGTGGGACGATCACGTTGACGAGCCCTGTCTCGTCCTCGAGCGTGAGGAAGAGAACGCCGCGTGCGGTCGGTGGTGCTTGCCGGCAGACGACCAGGCCGGCGACTCGTGCGGTCGCTCCTGGTGGCAGCGTGCGGAGTCGTGCGGCTGGGGTGACGCGGAGAATTCGCCGTTGGGCACGATAGAGCTCCATGAGATGCCGGTCGAGGCAGAAGCCGAGAATGGCGTAGTCGAGGAAGGTCTGCTCGACTGTGTCGAGTTCGGGCAGCCTGACCGCAGGTTCCGAAACGTCGAGGAGGCGAGGACGCTCCGGGCGCTCGGTCGCGACGGCGAGCAGATCCCACAAGAGTTCGCGCCGGCTGCGATCAGGTGCCAGCCGATCGAACGCGCCGACGAGGACGAGTGCCTCGACTTGCTCCGGGGTGAGTTGCGCCCGGCGGACGACGTCCGCGGTATCCCGGAAGGGTTCCTCGCTCCTCGCGGCGACGATCCGCTCGGCGGCAGCTTGACCGACTCCGCGCACCGCGGTGAGCCCGAGGCGCACCGGACCGTGGACGGGATCACCGGTGAGGGTCGAGCGTGCCGCGCTGGCGAGCACGTCCGGTGGGAGCACGTGGATACCGCGTCGCAGCGCGTCCCAGATCAGGACTTCCGGTGCATAGAAACCCATCGGCTGGTTATTCAAGAGTGCACAGAGCAGTGCAGCCGGGTAGTGAGCCCGCAGCCAGAGTGTCTCGTAGGCCGTGCGGGCGAGTGCAGCGGCATGGCTCTTGCAAAAGCCGTATTCGGCAAAGGCGGCGATCTGCTCGAAGATCCGCTCGGCCACTGGCCGCGCTACCCCGTTCCGCTCGGCACCGGCCAGGAAATCGCCGCGCAGCGCCTCCATCGCGGCGCGCGAGCGCTTGCTCCCCATCGCCCGGCGGAAGGCATCGGCCTGCCCAGCCGTCATCCCGGCGATCGCCATGGCGACCTCGAGGACCTGTTCCTGGTAGAGAATGACGCCGAGCGTCTCGCGCAGGATCGGCTCGAGCTTGGGGTGGAGATAGCGGACCGGCTCCAGCCCGCGTCTTCGCCGGATGTAGGGATGGACCATCCCGCCCTGGATCGGGCCTGGCCGGATGATGGCGACCTGGGCGATCAGGTCTTCGAACCGTTCGGGATGCGTTCGCGGCAAACTCTGTTGCTGAGCGCGACTTTCGACCTGATAGGTACCGATCGTATCGGCAGTCTGCAGCAGACGATAAACGGCCGGATCATCGAGCGGTAACTGCTCGAGATCGATGCGGAGCCCGCTCGCCTGCTCGATGAGCTCGATCGCCTGATGGACGACCGAAATCGCCCGGACGCAAAGCACGTCGGTCTTGATGAGCCCAGCCTCCTCGATGTCCCGCTTGTCCCAGCCGAGCACGACACGACCAGGCATGCGCGATGGCTCGACGGTGGTGAACTCAACGACTGGACGGCCGGCGATCACCATCCCCCCGACGTGGACCGAGAGGTGACGAGGGATGTCCTCCAGTTGCGGCACCAGGCGAACCAGCCAGGCAAGCCGGCGACGGAGGTCGGGCGAGAGGCGGGGCGCCAGCGCGCGGGCGAGTACCGGAAGCGGCTCGCCGAGTCGCCCCTGGCTCTTAGCCAACTCATCGATGATCTCGGGCGGCAAGCCGAGCACCCGACCGAGGTCACGGATCGCGCTCCGCGCCTGGAACGTGACGTAATTACACACCATCGCAGCATGCTCGACCCCGTAGGTGGCGTAGACGTAGGCGATCGCTCGCTCGCGATCTTCGAGGCCGAAATCGATATCGATATCCGGCATCGATGGGCGTTCCTCATTGAGGAAGCGCTCGAAGAGCAAGCGATGGGCCAGTGGATCGACTTGTGTGATGCCGAGGCAATAGGCGACGAGCGAATCGGCTGCCGAGCCGCGACCTCGGCCGCGGAAGCGATTGGCGAGATCAGCGCAGATGAGAAAGAACTCGGCGACACCGAGCCGCTCGATGACGCCGAGCTCGTGCTCGAGCTGGCGCACGACCGGCTCGCTGAGCTGGCCGTAGCGGCGCTGTGCTCCCTCGTACGCCTGGCGTCGTAAGACCTGCATCGGTGTCTCGCCGGGTGGCACGAGGTGAGGCAGGGGTGGAAAACGAACCTGCCGGAAATCGAGCGAGACCTGGCAGCGCTCGGCGATCCGCCACGTGTTGGCCACAGCGTCAGGGAACGAGCGGAACCGGCGTGCCATCGATGCTGGAGCGACGAGCCGGTACGCTGCCGATGTCTTGCGCGCGGGATGTGGCGTCTCGATCGTGATCCCTTCCCGGATGCAGACGAGGAGGTCTTGGAGCCGCCAGCCGGCTGCGTCCAGGTAGTGCACGTTTCCGGTCGCGACCAGCGGTAAACCCGCAGTGCGAGCGAGCGCAGCCAGTTCGGTGCAGCGCTCGCGATCGCCGCGCTCCCCGTGGTCCTGGAGTTCGACGAAGCAACGCTCCGGGCCGAAGACGCGAGCGAGCCAGTGGGCACGAGCGAGCGCGTCCGCTCGATTCCCCTCTGTCAGGGCGCGTGCGAGTGGGCCCTGACGGCAACCGGTCAGAACGATGAGGCTATCGTGGTGGTTGACGAGCCAGTGCCAGGGGAGCGCGACCGCTCGCCGCGCGGGCGAGCCCGCGAGCGCGGTGTCCTCGCTTCCCGGCCCCTCGGGCGTCGGCCAACCGAGTCGCGCCGCCGAGAGGAGGCGCGCCAGCGTCGCATACCCGCGTTCGTCCTCCGCCAGGAGCGTGAGGTGGCTGCCGTCTTCCATCGTTATCTCGGCGCCGACGATCGGGTGGATACCGACTCGCTCGGCAGCGCGGACGAAGCGCACGACACCGTGCAGCGCATCGTGATCCGTGAGCGCCAGGTGCTCGTAGCCGAGCGCGGCTGCCTGCTGGACCAGCTGTTCGGGATGACAGGGTGCGTCGAGGAGCGAGAAGCAGGAGTGAGCATGGAGTTCGGCGTACGGTGCGCCCATCCTGCGCCCTCACCTCAATCGAGTCGTCCGACGAGTCGCCAGGTCGGACGTTCGGACGCGCCATCGCGTGCGAGGTGGTCGCGGGCGAGCAGCAGCCGCTGGCCATCGGCCAGCTCGACCCACACCGTCCGACGATGGCGTTCCACCGGCCACCAGAGATCGAGCCGCTCGTAGAGGCCACCCCGCACGATGGGTATCCAGCGCTCACCGAGCCAGAGCCACCAGCCGCTCGGGCGACGCGCCAGTTGCACCGGCTCGCCGTGGAATGGATGCGCGGCGAGGCGGGTCATACCTTGGACACGCCAACGGAGTTCCGGAAGCGGAGCCACGGGCACATGCTCGAGGATGCGAACGACTCGCCCACGAGCGAACCGCTGCGCGGCCTGCCAGAGACGCTCGCGTTCGGCGGTTCGTGCTGGTGTCTCGTCGAAGAGTGCTGGCTGGCTCGCGTGCACGGGTGCATGTTCCTCGACCGTGAGACGGAGCAGCACGATCGGATGAACGACGGTCATACCGGCGAGCAGCGACCAGGCGACGGCAAACAGCTCAGGCGTTGTCCGGAGCGGCTGGGGTAGACGACGGAAGCGCGCGACCGTCCGATCGGCTTCCTCGACCAGTTCGAGCTGGATACTGCGAGCAGCGTGAGCGAGCGCAGCGAGCCCATCAGCGATCTCTCGGCAGAGCGAACGGAGTACCGGCTCCAGAGCATCGTGCGTTGCGATCGGCGGCTCGAGCGCTCGCTCAGCGCGAAGCGGAACGAGCGGCGTCCAGCCGCGGAACGGAGTCGGATCGTCTCCATGGGCCAGGCGATGGGCGAGCACGATGTCGGCTCCAAAACGCCGACGGAGGCTCTGGAGTGGGAGATCAGCGAACTGGCCGATGGTCACGATGCCGAGCGCGCGGAGCCGATCCTGGACGCGAGACGGCAACGGAAGCCACTCGAGCGGCAACGGGCGGAGGAAGGCTCGTGTCTCCAGTTCCGGGACCACGATCACCTCGTCCGGGGCCGCGAGCCGGGCAGCCAGCCGAGCGACCCAGGGAGTCGCGGCGATCCCGATCCGGCCAGTTCCGGCAGCATGCGCGACTGTGGCGAGGACCGCTCGTCCGTACCGCTCCTCGTCACCGTGCTGGAGCCGGATACCACTCGCATCGAACCAGACCCCCCGCTCTTCCTCGTCTTTCTGGATCGCCGGCGTGAGCGGAGCGAGGAGTTCATCGAGCGGTCGGTGCGGCCAGCGATCGATCGCCAGATAGCCAACGGACACGGATCTCCTCCTCCAACTGTGACCAGAGCGACGGATCACTCTGGAGGCGCACAGCTGCCCGCTCACGAGTTCGCCCGAGGACGGTTTCAGCGAAAATCAGGCCGAGCGAATGCAAGCGGATGACGCCGAGCGCCAGGCCGAGATCGATCCGCTCGAGAGCCACACGCACTCCTTCGCGTAGGCACAACTCGATCGGTACCGGTGGATCGCGCGGTGGCCACAGCGGGCCACGTTCGATACGGACATGGACGCGCAAGCCCTCGGGTAACGCTTGCGCTGCGAGTGGCCCAGGTCGGACGAGCTGCGTGAGCGGCTCGAGCCGGAGTCGTACCTGCGCAGTGGCGAGCGCGGGTGTGTCCACTCGATCGCGGACGACGACGAACGCCGTCGGCAGACCGCGCAGGAGCGGACGGAGCTGGCGGAGGCCGCGGTCGAGTGCCGACCGCAGCGCGAGATGCGGTGGGAGATCGAGCACGACGAGGTCGAGCGCTCCGGACAGCACGAGAAGACGAGCGAGTTCGAGGGCCTCGGTGACGGATTGCGGGAGCGCGACGAGGAGATCGAGGACAGCAACACCCCAGTGGTGCAGGCGATCGAAGTCGAGGCTGTGTGCCGCATCGAGGTAGGCGACCCAGCCACCAGCACGCTGGACGGACCGAACGAACCAGCCCGCGAGCGTCCGCTTGCCGGAGTAGGTTGGGCCAGCCAGCTCGATCAACCGGCCGCGAGGAAGCCCACCGCCGAGTGCGAGATCGAGACCGAGGAGATCGGTCGAGAGGAACCGCGGGCTCGTGGTCGAGCTGGGCGGCATCGCCGATCGAACCGGAGCAGCGCTGAACGCCAGGCATGCCGGATCGAGCAACACGTGCGAGCCGAAGCGCTCGGCGATGAGCTGGCGAAGCCAGGCGATCCGCTCGCGCCGGGGATCGTCCGCGCCGCCCGCGTGCGCAACCTCCGGAACGGAGCTTGCCTCGCTTCGGCGGGTGCTCACTCCTTGGCCAGCGCTTCGCGATACCGGCACGTGTCCCCCTTTCCGTGCCGAAAGTCGCACATGCGTTCGTATGCATCATAGTCGAACACCTGTTCGCAGTCAAGAGTTGCCTCGTTGGCACAAGGAGAAGAAACCGGTCGCGTTTGCTTTGGGCTTCGTCAGGGGACGGCTGGTCAGCACGCGGTCGCTCGATGGGCTCGCTTCTCTCCGGCGCGTCGCAGCGCGTGATCAGGCGGGAAGCGGTGGGTCAGTACGCGCGTCCGCTTCATGAACTCGCAACACCGCGAGCTCGTCTCGCGCCGATCATGAGCGAGACAACCATGGTTCATGCTGCGGTCGACACCAACGCCTGACAATAGTCTCGTGCCGATCATGATGGCAACAGCCCAGTGTCGCTCTTCTGACGTATCCTGGCACCTTGACGCCAGCATCGGTCGATCGTCGGGAGACGAGCGTGAGCGAGACTCCGCCGGTGCGCAGCAGTCTCTCTGAAAGAGACCGCGAGCAGGGTAGCCATCTCGCTGACGTCGCGCTCGTGGCGCTCGAACGCGGCTGCCTCGCCTTCGGGGGGCCAGCTGCCCATATCGCGATGTTGCGCGAAGAGGTCGTCGTTCGTCGGCACTGGCTCAGTGAGCAGGAGTTCCTCGACTTTCTCGGAATCACCAACCTCATCCCAGGGCCGAACTCGACCGAGATGGTCATCCATTGCAGCTATCGCCGAGCCGGTTGGCCGGGTCTCCTCGTCGGTGGGATACTCTTCATCTTCCCGGCTGCCGCGATCGTTCTCGCCTGACTCTACGTCCGTTGGGGGACTGTACCGGCAGCGATCTGGCTCCTCGAGGGGGTGAAGCCGGTTCTCCTCGCCATCATCGGTCAGGCGATCTGGAGCTTGGGGAAGCTCGCCATCCGGCGAACGAGCCGGATCGTGCTGGCTCTGCTGGTTTTCCTCCTCTATCTCGTATCTCGCTGGCGTCCACGAACTCCTGCTGCTCGCGCGTGCGACACTCGCCATGCTGGTATTCCATATTAGGCGACGTCGCGCGGAGTCGTTCGCCCTCGCGCCTGTGGGAGCCCTCGCGACCAATGCGTTTCCGGTCATCGGTGCGAGCGCACCGGTCAGTCTGCTCGAACTGTTCCTCACCTTCCTCAAGATCGGCTCGGTCCTCTACGGGAGTGGGTACGAGCTCCTGGCCTTCTTGCGGCGCGACTTCGTCGAACGACTCGGCTGGTTGACCGACCAGCAACTCCTGGACGCCATCGCGGTCGGGCAGGTGACGCCGGAACCGGTCTTCACGACGGCGACCTTCATCGGGTATCTGGTGGCGGGCCTACCGGGAGCATTGCTCGCCACGCTCGCGATCTCTCTGCCAGCTTTCGCCTTCGTCGCAGTGGTCCGGCCAGTGGCACCGCGGTTGGGCCGCTTTTCTCGGCTCGCATCGCTCCTCGACGGTCTGAACCTGGCGGCAGTCGCGCTCATGGCCGGTGTGCTGTGGGAACTCGGACGCACGGCGATCGGCGATCCGCTGAGCGGGTTCCTGGCGCTCGGAGCGCTCGTCGCGCTCCTCTGCTTCGAGGTGAATTCGGCGTAGCTCATCATCGCTGGTGGGGCGATCGGGTTCGCGACCCGTCTCGTCTGACGGCGCACCCAGCGGTCACCACCCATCACCCGTTCCATCGCCCGCCGAGCAGACCCCAGCCAGCAGGCCACACCCGCCGGTCACTCATGACAGAAAACCGATCACTGCAAAAGGGTAGGGGAGCAGTGAGCAGCGTCTCTCCTCCGGGCGGACAGGGTGCTCAGCGTCGCGGTGAGCGGGATGCTCGCTGCTCCAGCGTTCCAGCCGCGAGGCTACAGCACGAGCCGATCGCTAGGGCGCGCTCGCTAGACGTGCGCGCACATGTCACCGCGCGACGACAGCTTCGAAGCCGTGGACCTCACGGTCAGGCGCGAGCCGAAAGTCGCCGACCGGTCGTCGCACTGCTGGACCACGCAGCTGGCACCGCCTGCACCGGCGTGCAGAGACCAATGCCGTGTGCGAATCGCTGCGTGTCCAGCTCCATGTTCACCTCGTGAGGCGGGCTGTCCCAGTATCAGCGCATAAGGACACTTATACGCATAGCAGACGGGCAGCATTGCCTCTCGCAGAACCGGCGCGCCCTGGCCCGTCCGACGACGTCCCCCGCTGTGCGAGAAACCCGCGACACGACTCGGCTTCGGTTCCGGCTCCTGGATCGTCGCTCCTCGCTCGAGTCGTCAACTCGCTGCCGCTCCATCGGTGCTACCAGCCACCGGCGCCTCCGTGTCGGCTGAACGCGTGCGCCCCAAGCGTTCCAGCAGTGCTGCCAGCCCGATTCGCTCATCTCCCGCGAATGCCGCGACACGCGCCCGATTGCACCGTACCTCGACGCGCTCCCCGATCGCCAACTCGACGGAAGGCGGTTGGCTCGTCTCGACCGTGATGCCGCAACGCAGCAGGACGCGGTAGATCGTCTCCGCACCGACGAAGCGTCGGTCGACGACGACCCCGAGCCCCTCCGGATGGCGTTCGAGCACGACGTCGCGTGGCCGCAGGAGCAACTCGACCTGCTCGGTTGGCTCCTTCGCCCCTTCGAGTGCGAACGACCCGATGTCGCTGCGCCCGAGCCGCCCGAGCACTCTCGCTGGGACGAAGCTGGCTTGGCCGAGCAAACGAGCCACCTCACGCGTCCGTGGCTCGTGGTACACCCGTTCTGGGGTATCCACTTGCACCACGGTCCCTTCCAGCATCACTGCCACGCGGTCGGCCAAGGCGAGCGCTTCATCGCGGTCATGGGTCACCAGGATCACGGTCACGCCGACATCGCGCAGCAGCCGTCGCAGTTCCTCGCGCATGCGCAGGCGCAGTTCGGCGTCCAAGTTCGCGAACGGTTCGTCCAGGAGGAGTACTGCTGGGTGTGGAGCCAGTGCCCGGGCGATCGCGACCCGCTGCTGCTGTCCCCCCGAGAGCTGATGGGGATAGCGTGTTCGAAAAGCCTCCAACCCGGTCAGGGCCAGAAGTTCCTGAACGCGCCGGGCGCGCTCCTGCCGCGCGAACCCGCGGAGCCCGAATGCGATATTCTCTTCGACCGTCAGATGAGGAAACAACGCGTAATCTTGGAAAACGAGCCCGACTCCCCGTTCTTCCGGTGGAACGAAACGGCCGCCCCCGGCTACCACTCGCCCGCCGATCTCGATCGCCCCCGTGTCCGGCCGCTCCAGACCGGCAATGAGGCGCAGGGTCGTCGTTTTACCGCATCCGCTCGGCCCCAGGATGGCGAGCAGTTCTCCGGCGCGCACGTCCAGCCAGAGATCCCGCACAGCGGGAACGACTGTCCCTCGGTACCACTTCCAGACTCCCGCCAAGCGTACCGCGCACGTTTCGCTCACCCGTTGCTCCTCCCCGCCCCGCGCTCTTGCCACCAGCTGAAGAGTGCCATCGGTACCACACCGATGCCCAGCAGCAGGAGTGTCGGCAGTGCCGCGTGCGACCAAAAGGCATCGGCGGTCGCGTTCCAGACTGCCGTCGCCAAGGTCGTAAAACCGATCGGACTCAACAGCAACGTCACCGGGAGTTCCTTGATGGTCGTCAGGAAAACCAATGCGAAGGCACTCCCGATACCTGGGAGAGTCAGCGGGAACTGCACCGTCAGCCACGCTCGCCAGGGACGAAGGCCCAGTGTCCGCGCTGCTTCTTCGAGCCGCGGATTCTGTTGTGCCAGCGTGGCGCGCAGTATCCCCGTTGCTTCCGGCAGGAAGCGCAACGCGTATCCGACGATCAAGAGCGGGAGCGTCTGATAGAGCCACGGGAGAAAGCGGACGCTGAACGACACCAACGCCAACGCCAGCACGATGCCCGGGAGACCATAGGCGATCCAGAGAGGCAAATCGATGAGCGAGACGTATCGTCCGTTCCCGCGCACCACCGCCCAGGCGACAGGAAGCGCGAGTGCGACGGTCACGAGTCCGGCTGCGCTTCCGACCAGCAAGGAGTTCGCGAGTGGTTCCCCGATCCCGGGCAGCTGTTCCCCCAACGACCGCGCGCGAAGGAACCAGAACGCCGCCATGCCAGCGGGCAAGCCGATGGCAAAACTGCCCCAAAGCAGTGCCAGGCTCAGTCCCAGCCAACTCCCCCAGCCTGGCCTATGCAAGACCGGTGGACGGCGAGTTCCCACGGTGCGATAGAAAGCAGCGCGACGCTGCCAGTGCCGCTCGGCGATCAACAGGATCGCTGAGAGGACGACCAGGAGCACCGCCAGTGCCGCCGCAGCCGAGCGGTCGAACGAGAGACGGTACTGGTTATAGATGCTGTAGGTCAGGGTCGGGTAACGGAGAATCGCGATCGCGCCGAAGTCGCTGAGCACATAGAGCGTCGTGAGCAGCATGCCGGAGAGCAAGGCTGGCCCCAGCAACGGAACGGTGACGCGCCAAAACGTTACCCAGCGTCCCGCGTGGAGTGTGCGCGCGACTTCCTCGAAGGCCGGATCCAGTCCGCGCAACGCCGCGCGCAGTGCCAGGAACGTGTAGGGATAGGTCACCAGGGTCAAGGTGAGCCACGCCCCGAAGAACCCGTACACTTCCGGTAGCCGAGTGAGTCCGATGCTCCGCTCGAGCAGCGAAGCGAGCGTTCCTCGCGGACCCAGCGCAGCCACGACCGCATAGGCCATGACATAGCTCGGCACGGCGAGCGGTACGGCGAGCAGGATCGCCAGCCACCGCCGGCCAGGAAAAGCGACTCGTTCGGTGAGAACAGCCAAGGGGAAGGCGACCAACGCACTGCTCGCCGCGACCGCGACAGCGAGTCCGAGACTGCGCAGCACGAGCCAGGCAGTACGGGGATGGGTGAGGGAGGCGAGCGCACGCTCGCCTCCCTCTAGAGCGCGCCAAACCAAGTAAAGAACAGGTACGAGGGCGACCGACGCGACGACCAGCGCCACGACTTCGCTGGGGCGGATCACCACGAGGCTCCAGCGCTGCCGTAGCGAGTGCGCGATGGTCGTTCGCCCTGCTGACGCCGTCACAGGAGCCCGACCTCCTGAAGGAGAGCCAGTGTTCCCTTGAGATCGTCCAGATCGGAGAGATCGAGTGCCGGCGGATTGAGCGACGCCAGCGGCGGCAGATCCGGATGAGCCGGTACACCTTCGAGGAGCGGATACTCGAACGTCTGCTCGGCGAAGTAACGCTGAGCTGGCTCACTGAGCAAATAATCGACAAGCGCAAGAGCGGCATCGCTGGCGCGGCTGGTAACCAACACGCCGACGCCTGCCACGTTGACTAACCCGCCAGGATCACCATTGGTATAGAAATAGTTTTCCGCTGGCAGCGGCCGACCAGCCTGCGCACGCTCGCGCATGAGATAGTAATGGTTGACGAACCCGGCTTCGATCTCTCCCTTGATCGTCGCTTGGACGATGCTCGAATTGTTGGGGAAGACGCGTGCGTCGAGCGCTTTGACTCCCTGGAGCCAGGAGCGCGCGACATCCTCCCCGCGCAACCGACGGAGAGCCGTCACGAATGCTTGAAAAGATCCGTTCGTCGGAGCCCAGCCGAGTCGGGCACGCCAACGCTCGTTCCCCGCGAAGTCGACGATCGAGGCAGGGATCTCCTCTGGCTTCACCCGCTCGGTGTTGTAGATGACGGTGCGGACTCGTCCACTGATGCCGACCCAGAGTTCCTTGGGAGAGCGGTACGGTTGCGGCACACGTTGCAGGAGTTCGCTCGGGAGCGGCGCCAAGCGACCTTCCTTAGCGAGTGCGCCCAAGGCACCAGCATCCTGTCCGAAGAAGAGGTCTGCTGGCGAACGGTCCCCTTCCTCCAGGATCGCGGTCGCCAATTCGGCGGTATCTCCGTAGCGCACCCGCACATCCAGTCCGAGTTCCTGACCGATCCGGTCGAGCAACGGCCCGATCAGCGACTTGGAGCGACCAGAATAAATAGTCACGACTGCACTCTGGGAGCGTGTCATCACGGTCGGTGTTGCGCCGGCCGTTCGTGTCGCAGCAGCTGCTGGGGTGGGCGAAGCCGTCGGAGCCATGCCTGCCCCGGCTGCTGTTGGTGTCGGAGGTGCGGGGGTCGCAGTCGGCTCGGTACTCCGGCAGGCGGCAAGGAGTGTCCATCCAGCGGCGAGCCCGAGTCCGCCGAAGCGGATAAGATCGCGGCGACGCATCGTCTCTCCTTTCAATCGTCGAGTCTCTCCGTCTCCCTTCGTCCCGCATCGGGGGACCGACTGTTCGGGCTCGGTGGCCACCGGAGAATCCCGACTTCGTCAGTCGGGATTCATTCTGCGCGATCGGATGGCCGTCTGTCAAGGGGTGCGCCGTCTTCCCTCCTACTGGTCGTCAGGATGAGCGACAGGCGCGGTCGCTCCTACCTGGGTGGATGGATACCGAACCGGTCTCGCCGATCGCTTCGCGGCTCGTTCATCGTGGAGCAGTGTGGGGAAGGTCGCGATGGGGTCGAGAGCGGCGCGGACCACCCGGCGTGCGGATAGAGCGCACCGCTCTAGCGTGGGGACGGGGTGCGGTCGTGGCGGGAACTCCTGTCTGCTGGCCGATCCGGTACGACTTTGCCGCTCCTTTTCTTTTTCGCCATCGCATCCCCTCGACGTGCGGGCTCACGATAACGCAAGAAATCGTGGCTGGTGCTCCAGAATGCGGATCCCATCCTCTTGACGTGCGGGCCCACGATGCGTTAAGGTGAGCATGTCACCGCCCGGTCGAGGTCGGCGAGAAAGGGGCTCGTGTCGGTGGCGCGGCCTGCGCGCACGCTCACTACAGGAGAGCGAGTTCTCCAGGTTTTACAGCTCGTCGTCGAGCGTCAGCCCGGGCTTTCTGTCAAAGAGCTAGCGGCTGAACTGGGGGTGAGTCTTTCCACTGCCTATCACCTCGTGCACACGCTGACTGCTGCCGGCTATGTCGTTTTGGAGCCGCATCGCTGCCTGCGGCCCGGACCAGCGCTCTATCGGCTCTCGGACCAGCTGCTCGGGAGTCGCCTGCGCCCGACCGAACTCGAGCCGGTGGCGAGCCAGATCAGTGAAATGACGGGTTGTCGTTCTTACCTTGCTGTCTGGTCGGACCGCGACGTGGAGGTCATCTACGTCCACGGTCGACGTGGCGTACGGGAGCTGCCGGGCTTGCGGCGTGGTTTCCGCGGGGCGGCTCATGCTCTTGCACTCGGAAAGCTCTTGCTCGTGGATCGTCGCCTGGAGGAGTGGCCTGACTATCTCCAACAGAAGCGACTTCCCCGCTTTACCCCGACGACGATCGAATCGCCGTATCAGCTCCAGGACGAGCTCCGTGAGGTCCGAGCGAGCGGCGTCGCCTTCGACCGCGAGGAGTACGCGCTCGGTTCGGCATGCATCGCTGTTCCACTCGTCCGCGAAGATGGCGGGGTGGCGGTCGCACTCGGGATCAGTGTGCCGGTTCGGCGGTTCGCTGCCGAGAGTGAGCTTTTGGTCGGACTCTTGCGCCGCGTTGCGAGCGCGGCTTCCCTCTCTCGATCGGACTTTCCGGTCCTTTTGGCAGATACTGCCAAAAACACTCGTATGCATTGAGCCACGGGCCTCGAGTCGCTAGGCTCGCCTCGAGAACGGCCCGAGCATGGATCGATCAGGGAGCCAGCGATGGAGACGAAAGCGCTCTGGGCGCAGCTCGAGCAGGTCCTCGACCCGGAACTCGACGAATCGATCGTTCGCCTCGGTTTCGTGCAGCGCGTCGAGCAGGAGGGCCAGCGTGTCCGCGTCGTGCTCCGTCTACCGACCTACTGGTGCTCGCCGAACTTCGCCTATCTCATGGCGGATGGCGTGCGGCGCGCCCTGCTCGAGCGGTCGGAAATCGCCCAGGTCGAGATCGTGCTGGAAGATCATTTCGCGAGCGATGTCCTTTCGCGTGGTGTGAGTGCCGGCCGCTCCTTTTGCGAGCTGTTTCCGGATGAGGCGACCGAAGAACTCGAAGAACTCCGCAAGCGGTTCCTCATCAAGGGGTACCTGAGTCGGTTACTGGTTCTGGTCCAAGCCTTGCGTAACGCGGGAGCACCCGGGTCGGTTCTGGCACGCGCGAGGCTGGCTGCCCTGGTGAGCAGTGGCGAAGACGCGTGGTTGTGCGACGAAGACAACCGGTACGGACCCATTCGTGCTCGCATCGCCGACCGGTATCTGGCGCGACGGGCCGAACTCGGGCTCCCCATGGATGCGGACGCACCCCTGCTCCTGCGGCCGGATGGCTGCGCGATCGGTGAAGAAGAGCTTCCCGACGAGCTGCGCCGGCTCCGCGCGACCGTCGTCAATCTGCGGGCGAGTACTGCCTTATGCGAAGCACTCCTGGAAAGTCGGCAACAGTGGTGGACGGCTGAGCGAAAGGAGGCGTTGCGATGATCACGATCGATGGGCAGGAGGTCTTCGTCATCGACGGGCACATGCACTTTTGGGATGGCAGCCCGGAGAACTGGCGGAACCAGTGGGGCGAAGGCTGGATCAAGTGTTTCTATGACTACCATCTGGCCTTGAGTCCCAAGGAAGCCGTCTGGCCTTTCGAGAAATTCATGAAGTACAGCGAGGATGACCTGGTTCGTGACCTCTTTCTCGAAGGCCACGTCGACATGGGGATTTTCAACTCCACGTACCTACGCGAGTTCTTCAAGAACGGCTTCAACACGCACGAGCAAAATTACGTGCTCGTCGAGAAGTATCCGGATCGCTTCATCCTCTGCGGATCGTTCGACCCCCGCTGGGGCGAGGCGGGGTTGGAGACGTTCCGCCGCATGGTCGAGCAGTATCCGATCCGTGGGCTCAAGCTCTATACCGCCGAGTGGTACGACGGGTCTCGTGGCTGGAAGCTCAGCGATCCGATGGCCTACCGGTATCTGGAGTTGTGCCGCGAGCTGGGCATCAAGAACATCCATGTCCACAAAGGGCCGACGGTCTATCCCTTGAGTAAGGATGCCTTCGACGTGCACGATGTGGACTATGCGGCGACCGACTTTCCTGAGCTGAACTTCATCATCGAGCATGTGGGCTTGCCCCGGCTGGACGATTTCTGCTGGATCGCCAAGCAGGAGAAGAACGTCTATGCGGGGCTGGCGGTGGCCTCGGCCTTCATCGCGACGCGCCCGCGCTACTTCGCGGAGATCATGGCCAACCTGCTCTACTGGGTGGGTGAGGACAAGATTCTGTTCGGGAGCGACTACGCGATTTGGACACCGAAGTGGATCGTGGAGGCGTTCGCGCGGTTCGAGCTGCCGGAGGACATCAAAGAGGAATACGGAGTCGATCTGACGCCGCAGGCGAAGCGGAAGATCCTCGGCGAGAACGCGGCGCGCCTGTACGGCATCGACATTGCGGCGCAGAAGGCGAAGCTGGCGCAGGATCCGATCGGCCAGCTGCTGGCCGCCCAGCAGGCAGCCTGAGCCGATCGGGGGCAAGGTGGAAGGCGAGCTGGCTGCGCAGCACTGCGCGGCCAGCTCATGTAGTGAGAGGAGGAAAGGCGGTGCTGGCTGCGCGACTGTATCGGTATGATCCGGCGATGCAGGAAGAGCTACGCCTCGAGACTGTTCCCGATCCGACGATCCGGCAACCGGACGAGGTGATCGTCCGTATCGTGGGAGCAGGGCTGTGCCGGACCGATCTCCACATCATCGAGGGGGTATGGCGCCCGATCCTCGATCCGGAAGGAAAGCTGCTCCCGTACACGCTCGGACATGAGAACACGGGTATCGTCGAGGCGGTTGGCAGTGCCGTGCGCAACGTGCGGGTGGGAGATCGCGTGATTTGCCACCCGCAGGCCACCTGCGGGCTCTGTCTCGGCTGCCGGGTCGGGGAGGACATGTACTGCACGAGCGCGCGGTTTCCAGGATTGGACTCGGACGGTGGGTTCGCCCAGTATCTCGTCACGACCGAACGGGCGCTGGTGAAAGTGCCTGAGGACGTCGATCTGGTGGATATCGCGCCCCTGGCCGATGCGGGGCTGACGGCCTATCGAGCAGCCAAGCGGGCGAGCCGCATCGCGCCGCCGGATGGTTGGGTGGTGATCATCGGGATCGGCGGACTCGGGCACATCGCTCTCCAGGTCCTGCGGGCACTGGCGGGGGTGCGGATCGTCGCCGTCGATCGCTCGCCGTTGGCGCGGGAGCGAGCTGGCGAGCTCGGGGCCGACCATGTTCTGGCTGGTAGTCCTGATCTGGCCGCGGAAATTCGGGAGCTCACCGGTGGTGGTGCGCACGTCGTGCTCGACTTCGTCGGTGAGCAGGGGGTCGAACAGCAGAGCTGGCAGATGCTCCGCAAGGGCGGCACCCATCTGATCATCGGCTATGGGGGGACGTTGGAGATTCCGACCGTACGCATGATTTTCGGCGAGTTGACGGTTGCTGGGAGCCTGGTTGGAAACTACAAGGAGCTGGTCGAACTGATCGATCTTGTGGCTCGCGGGAAAGTCCGCGTGTTTACGCAGCGCTACACGCTCCAAGAGATCAACCGGGCGATCGACGATTTCAAGCACGGACGGTATTTCGGGCGGGCGGTGATCACACCGTAGCACGGTCATCACCGCGTGGTGGGAAAAGCAAGAACCCCCGAGGATGTCCCTCGGGGGTTCTTATCGT